>Ga0209123_1000541_pt1 | contig 47217 bp, 22 predicted proteins | sample BarGraIncu00431A_FD_184500 | JGI IMG/M metagenome (GOLD analysis project Ga0209123, IMG submission 184500) | Arctic peat soil microbial communities from Barrow, Alaska, USA - Barrow Graham LP Incubations 004-31A (SPAdes) (version 2) | ecosystem: Environmental > Terrestrial > Soil > Wetlands >...
AAAAACTTTCCTGTTATCAACAAAATACCAAAAAACAGAAGCAGCGCCACGGATGAAAGAATGAAAATATACTGAGGGTTATGCCCCATCCGGAATCTCGCTCTGAACGATTCAATAATACCTACAGCAATGGCAAACAAAACTTGAATAACAAAGAATAAGGGAATAGAAAACGTCAGTGGCAATTGACCGATAAAAAGGTTGGCAATCAGAGCGCCATACATGGCAAATTTCAGATGGGTCGTATACTGAATCAAACCAAGATCAAAACCACTGTTATCCAAGATCATCACTTCGTGCACCATAGTCAGTTCCAAATGCGTTTTGGGATCATCAAACGGCATGCGGCTATTTTCAATCATTGCCATCATCACAAAAACAGCGGTGGCCAAGGCCCCCAACAAATAAGAAATATCTGAACCAAAGTGCAGCAAACTAAAAATACCCTGAAAGGAAGTCTGCCCGGTAAATAAGGCAAAAGAACCCATCAGAATAAAAAGTGCCGGTTCAACCAACATGGAATACAAAGCTTCCCTGCTCGCTCCCATTCCTTCAAAACTGCTGCCGGTATCCAAAGCTGAAATAATCAGCAGAAATTTGCCAAAAGCCAGGGTATATGCGAACATCACAAAATCGCCGTCGAAGGATATCAGACCGGGGCTATTTCCATGCGGAACCATCAGTATGGCCATCAACACCGATGCCAGGTAAGCCGTTGGAGCTAACTTGAAAATAAAACTGGTCGTCTTGCTATAAACCGTCCCTTTTTTGAATAACCGGAAAATATCGTACATGGGCTGAAAAATTCCTGGTCCCTTTCGACCAGAAGCAATGCTTTTTGTCCGAACAATAATTCCCATAAAAAACAGGCTGGTCAACAGAATGATTATCAGGCTTATCATATCATAATTGATTTAAAAAAAGAATCCAAACCGAAATTCGATGAATGATGACAGGCAACAAAAGCACCAAACCAATAAAGATGATTCCATAAAGTATATAAAACTGGATTTTTCCATTCTGAAGAAAAGCAAAACGATTTAATAAACCCCTTATGAAAGTCAAGGGTTTATCGATCAGCCATTTTTCAACTTTATCTCCAGGATGTGTCACCTGATCGATGGATTTTGGGTAAAGTCCGGAAGCTTCCACTTTTTCTTTTCGGATCAAAAGGAATGGTTCCATCAATTTTCGATAGCTACGTACAAACGATGAAGCCGTATATTGCATTTTGTCAGTGTCACCGATATAGCCACAACTCCAGGTGTTGTCTTCCTGCATTTTACGACTGGATACCACCAAATGTCTGAGACCATACAAAGCGGCTGTCAGAGCTATGAATCCCAGTGAATACCAGCCAATTGAAGTCAGATTTTCCATCATCAGAACCAGATGTTGGTAGCCGCTGAAGTTTAAGGATGGAAGGTATAACTGAATCGTTTCAATCAGAAAAGGAGCCAGTAAAAATGGAACTACCCCAATGAGAACAATCATCAAACCGACAAAATACAAGGGAATATAGCTCATAGACTTTTCAGGAACTTGAACTTCAATTTGTTTGTCTCTCGGTGTACCTAAAAAAACAACGCCAAAGACCTTTGTAAAACAAATCAAGGCCAAACCGCCAATCAGTGAAAGTCCGATAATGGCAAAAAGGAGAAATAAAATCGGAACAACTTTATCGGATGAAAGTGCTTGAAACAACCCACTATAAACAAAAAACTCGGAGACGAACCCGTTAAAGGGTGGCAACCCACAAATGGCTAAAGCTCCGAGTAAAAATAAATAAGAGGTATGTGGCATTTTTTTGATCAAGCCCCCCAACTTTTCAATATCCATGGTATGCGTTGCCTGATAGACATTACCTGAACTATAAAATAAAAGCGACTTGAAAAGTGAATGGTTCAGCGTATGCAGCAATGCCCCGCCAAATCCGCAAATAGTCATAATCTGATTCCCGAAACCGACACCCAGACAACCCAAACCAATACCGATTCCGATGATCCCAATGTTCTCAATGCTGTGATAAGCCAACAATTTCTTAAAATTGTGCTGCACAATGGCAAGCATTACCCCATAAATACCGGTAATGACCGAAATTGCAACAATAAAGTAACCGATTACGGTCATATCGGTCTTAATGAGAAGCAGCATCCTCAGAATACCATAGATTCCTATTTTGATAATGACCCCCGACATGATACCCGAAACATGGGCCGGTGCCGCAGGGTGCGCCTTAGGCAACCAGGTATGAAAAGGTACAAACCCTGCTTTAATACCGAAACCGACAAAGAAACAAAGAAACAATCCGATACCTCCTATAGCCGGTTGAGAAACCGTAAAATCAGTAATCGCCTGAAAATCAAAGGAGCCCGTTTTAATTTTCACCCACATGAAAGCAATGGTCAGAAACAGGATACCTACATGCGATTGTATCAGATAATTGATACCCGCTTTTAAAGTCTCTTTTTTGTAATGCTCAAAAATAACAATGATAAAAGAACTCAATGCCATGATTTCCCAGACCACAAGCATTACAAATCCATTTTGGACGATACAGAGATCGATCAATGTCGTATAAGCAAACATCAAAGCGACAGCATGAATCGTTAAATTGGCTGTTTGATCTTTGTACTTTTTCATGTACTGAAAACCATACCAGGAACCGGTCAAAAAAGTAAAACTGATGACCAGCATGAACCAGGCAGACAAATAGTCCATGCGCATAGGAATGACACCAGTGACCCATGAACCCGGATAGCTGAAATTTATCGGACCATTTAGAAAAACAGAAAAAGCAACGATGGAAGCCAGAACGACTTGAGAGGAAATAGCAATAAGGGAAATGATTCCCCTTCCTTTAATTTTGAAAAAAGGAAAACTTAGAATTGTCGCGAGAGTAAGCAGGTTAAAAAGTTCAATCAGAATTTTTTCCATAAAAATCGGTGAATTCATGCAAATGTACATAAAATTGCCATCAAGTGGCAGACAATTCTGTATTAAAAAGCAAAGGCACTGACTTTTTCAAGCAGTGCCCCCTTTATAAGATATTGATCCTTTTAACCCTTAATATAATTGACCAACCACTCTCCCACTTCACTGGTTGAATGGGCAATCTGATCAGGCTTTGTAGTAATATCTTCCGTAACGAAACAGGCATCCATGCTGGCTGTGACAGCCTCACGAATCAAGGCACCTTCTTCCATCAAACCAAAAGCATATTCAAACATTAAAGCAGCTGAAAGTACCGTAGCCAAAGGATTGGCGATATTTTTGCCTGCTGCCTGAGGATACGAACCGTGTATGGGTTCAAAAACAGAGGTATGCAGACCAACCGAAGCGGAAGGCAACATTCCCATAGAGCCCGTGATGACAGAAGCCTCATCGGTCAGGATATCACCGAACATATTTTCAGTAACCATCACGTCAAAGCTGGCAGGCCATTGAATCAGACGCATGGCAGCATTATCCACGAACATGTATTCGGTTTCAATGTCCGGGTATTTGGGAGCCATTTCCTGAGCAATCTGACGCCAAAGACGAGAGGTTTCCAGCACATTGGCTTTATCCACAACGGTCAGTTTTTTACGACGTTTGCCTGCATATTCGTAAGCAAGTTTCAAGATGCGTTCAATTTCTTCGCGGGTATAGGAACAAGTATCAACAGCACTGTTACCATCTTCGCTGCGACCTTGCGGACGACCAAAATAGAGTCCGCCGGTCAGTTCACGAATACACATGAAGTCTGCATTTTGAACGAGGTCTGTGCGTAATGGAGAACGACTGATCAGGGAAGGAAAAACAGTAACTGGACGAACGTTTCCGTAAAGACCCAGCTTTTTTCGCATAGCCAGCAAACCTTGTTCCGGACGCACTTTGGCCGAAGGGTCGTTGTCGTATTTGGGAGCACCGACAGCTCCGAAAAGCACAGCATCAGATTTCATACAAAGTTCATGGGTGCTATCCGGATAAGGATTCCAAAAATGTCCTTATCTGTAGTTGTTCTGCTGTTTGATACGAAAACCATTCTGCCCCAATTTCTCTAACATCTTTATTACGAATGCTATTCAAATCGATAATCTCTAAATCTTTACCTTTGGCATAAGGCTTCTTTTTGGGCTTATCAAAGAGTACATCTATCCGCTTTTCGGCTATCAAACGATTATAATACTCATCAACATATTGATTTACAATTGAATCATCACTTATGGGTAAATCAAACAATACTTGATTCGCATTTTCAACACGTTGGGTGAGTATCTTTTGTATCAGATTCATTTGATCGGTTGTCAAGCCTTCCAAAAAACCTAAGTTTAACATCGGTCGATGACATACCCGACCATCCGAATTACGGTAACTCTCAACTAAGCGGTAATACCAACCTGGCTTGTTTGTGTTTGGATTATGTATGTCTGATGCTTTGAAATACATAAGTGCAAAGTAAATAGATAATCCGCTAATAATCAATACCCCCCCTGTGTACTACAAATGAAATTGAAAAAACACGTAGTCTGATTTTCAAACAGTTATGAAAACAACTATCCTCCAAGAATGTAAATCAACCAAAAATATCGATTTTTATAGCAATAATTTAAGCGTATTTAACTTTATATGCTTATACTGCTGCAAGTTGGGTTAAGTCTTTTTCAAAAGCATATCGAAGATTTCAAAAAACTTATAGGTGTCAGCAAATCTATCGGAACCTAGCAGAAGTTTGAAGTCAACGCAAGCACTTTTAAAAGTTTATGCAAATCAAATATCAAATTATGGACATTTCTTGGAAAAAAAAATAAGCACTTGTTCGTACGTGTTTTTGAAATTTGTGTTTTTGAAATTTGATTACTGACAACAGCAACTTGCAAACGCTGAAACGAAATTAACCTTAGAATAAACCTTCCGTAAACTCATGAAAATTAAACACAATGTATCATTGTTTTAGAATACAAATCATTATTATAGCTATTTTAAAATTTCATTGATGAGGGTCGATTAATCAACTCTTTTCCAAAACTGAGATTTGGCATTTTACCCATTTCGAACTCTACTAATGCATCACCTTTAAATAAATCATAATGTAAAAAGTATGATTTAAGGTATGGTTTATGGTTTAATTTAATTGACTGAATATATATATTTTTTTCACTTAATCCATTTGCTATTATTTTTAGTTGACCTGAATTATGTTTGAAAATTACGTTTTTCATTAAAGGTGTACCAATCACTAGTTCACCATTTCCATGAGTAACCGGGTAAAATCCTAAAGAACTTAACACAAACCAAGCAGACATTTGTCCTGTATCTTCTTGTCCACAATACCCATCGGGGGTATTATTATACAAAGTAGTCATAATTTGATGCGTATATTTTTGGGTTTTCCATGGCTGTCCCAAGTAACTGTACATATAAGCAATGTGATGACTTGGTTCGTTTCCATGTGCGTACTGCCCAATTAATCCGGAAATATCTCCAGAAGTATTTTCGCCATTTATCGTTGAATTTAATGTGAACAAGGAATCTAATTTTAATATAAGTTTTTCGTCTCCTCCCATTAGCTTCGCCAATCCTTCAACGTCATGTGGAACAAAAAAAGTCCACTGCCATGCATTTCCTTCACAGTAATCATCACGACGATGGTTTGAAGCTAGTGGATCAAACGGGTCTCTCCATTTTCCATCTGATAAACGCCCTCTCATCATAGAAACATTTTTATCAAAAACATGACGATATGATTTCGATCTGTTTTCAAAATAGATATAATCATCTGTTTTGTTTAGCATTTTTGCCATCTGGGATATACACCAATCGCTATATGCATACTCTAATGTCCGGGCAACAGATTCCATTTCCAAATCAGCAGGTACATACCCTAGCTTTTTATAATTATTTAGGCCAACAAAGTATCCCATGGAAAAACCACATGTATCCTTCATTGCAGAAGTTTTCATAGCTTCAAAAACAGCATCCACATCGTAATTTCGTATTCCTTTATAATAATAATCTGCTATTATAGGCATAGAAGGTAATCCAATCATTTGAAAGGTCTCAACACCAGCCAAAACCCAAATAGGTAACTGTCCGAATATCTTATAATGAGCTAAAAAGGTTTTAATATAATCATTTGCCACATCAGGTCGTAATAAGGCAAGCAAAGGCGAAGCAGCTCTAAAAGTATCCCAGATGCCCATTACTCCACCATAATAGGTAAAATTATCTGCATTGTGAATTTGATGATCCGGGCCCCTAAAACGGCCGTCAACATCCGAATACGTTGTTGGGTACATTAACGTATAATAGAGGGATGTATAAAATATCTCACGTTGTTTCTCGTTTTGTGCTTCAACTTGAATCTTTGACAATTCATTTTGCCAGAGCTCCCTTGAATTAAGTTTAACAACCTCAAAGCTTTTGTTTTTTATTTCTGTCTCATAATTTATACGTGCTCCCTCTAAATCTACTGCCGAAATTCCTGTTTTTGCAATAATAATTTTAGATTTATTCGTATCAAAGTTAATTATGGCTTTAATATTTCTTCCAGTTGCTTGTTTTATATTTTCTGTCAAAAGATCGTTTTCATAAATATCAATGCTTGTTATCGGAGTTGAAAACGTTAAGTAGAAATAAATTCGTTGGTCGGATGCAAATCCATCAGAAATACGAAAACCTCTTATCGTATATTTATCAACAATTTCTATTTGAGAATTGCGCACTGTATCACGGTCAGATTCTTTTAAAATGGTACATGCACATGTGCTACCATATTTCAAATCAACTAATAAAGCCGGATTGGAATTATTTAAAAATGAATATCGTTGAATTCCACAATGCAACGAAGTAGAGAGTTCTACTTTTATTTTGTGTTTTTCTAAGAAAACGCTATAATAACCAGGTTCAACATGCTCTTTTCTATGATAAAATTTCGATATTATCTCTTTGTCATTAAAACGACCATTTTTTTTCAATCCTTTCCCATCAAATGGCATAAAGCGAATATCTAAAAAATCACCGCATCCGGCACCACTCTTATGGGTGTGGGAGAATCCTAAAATAATACTGTCGTTATAATGATATCCTGTATTGATGGTGCGAGTATCAGCTCCAAGCTGAATCATTCCGAAAGGGACACATGCAACCGGGCAAATCCGTCCTTCACCCCCAGTTCCAATTAATGGATTTACGTAATCGCAAGGGGAAAAAAGAATCTTACTATCTGAGATTTGCGTTTTGCTAAAAACAATTGTAATGGCAAACAAAAGGCAAAAAGTGAAATAAAACCTCATAAAAATTTGTTTTTATTATTTAAAATACTAAAGATAAAGTTCATGCACTATGTAAATATGATAAACTTAAAATTCACAATTGCTTTTATTTTTTAATATTAGATAGTTCTCTGCTGCTTGTGGAAACTTTAATACGGTTGCCGGACACTACCCTCTGATTGCTGGAACATACCTTAGGAATCAGGTTCTCAACTATAACTTCCTGGAATTCAACCTGGTTCTTTTCACTATAGGATTTGTTTTTTTAGTTTTAATTTGAAATATAGCTATAATTTACTTTTAATATTATCGATCGTGATTGTATCAACTTCACGCCTTAACATCCAATGCTCCTCAAAAAAAGCTTGTTCGCCGGGATTTAGAGAATATAAGGGACTTACAGGTTCTATTTCAACGAAACTATTGTTAGCATAAAAAATCGCAGTCATATTTTCACTTGCTTTATATGAACCAGTAGGGTAGCATTCATATTCTTTTTTAAATACAATGTCACCACGTTTATAAAGCATCCAGCCTTCCATTCCATCAGCACCTCCTTTGGTAGTTTGACTTTCGTTTCCTTTAAATCGCAGTACGTCATTTTTTACGGTAATCTGTTTGTTAATTGTGTCTTTTGCTATTCTATCCGGGTTCCAAATGAATTGCCCCCAACCCTTTTGCTTGTAAAATCCATTTTTTCGAATAGGCAAATATAATTCACCACCTGCTTTTACGAGTGTTCTACTCCAAAAATAATATCCTACCTCTTCTTTGGAAAAATTCCTCATCGAAGACTTTATTGTTAATGAAGAGTTATCAGGAGAAATAATAAATTCTCTGTAAGAAATAATTCCGAGTAAAAAATCCGGTTGACTAACGATTTTAACGGAATAATTTGTTTTTTGAATCACATCCCAAGCACCACTCCAGGTAGAAGCATGTCTATTTGTAACATATTTCTCGGGACCGTAATCAAATCTGCCACCACACCAATCAAAATTCACTAATGTCCAGTCAAGAAAAGTTTTTCCATCCTGCAAAGAATCGTGATAAATAATATCTTCCCCATTTAAACTATAAGACAAAATACGTCCGCCTGTCCTGGGTGAAATAATAACAGTTGTATTATTGTTACTGATTTTTATACAATCAGAGTAACCCCTATAATCTATCACATTAACCTTCCCATAAGCTTTTAAAAAGAACATCAGACATATAAGCCCTAAAATTAAATTTTTACTGAAACTATTCATACTTCCTTAATATTTTATTGGGTATCGCAATATCTTTATTAAATGAATCTGCATTTATTAATACAACCAAATAAAGGAAGCATCAGAGCATTTTTATTGTTAAAATAAAGCACTACATTTTAATCTCTATCACGCTATGAATTTTCAGCTTTGGAACAACTGTATAGATTCTTCCATCTTTAAATTGATAATTGAGTGGTTCTCCTTCTGGTTGTAATACAACAGATTTAGGTTTTAAATCAGTTTTTACAGAAACTTTTAAGTTCAAAATATTTGGAATGTTATCTACACTTTTTATATTTGTATTTGCGTGATCACCGGATGTATTAACCAGTTGAATTAGAAATTTATCATTTTTCTTTGCTGAAACAACATTTACTTTATGAGAACCACTAACAGTAACCAATGGATTAGGAAAAATATCAGAAATTATATCAGAAATAAAATTTCTTAATACAGGTGACGAATTCGATAAATAAGAAGACCCGAAATCTGAATACATACCAACCACAACACCTTTACCATATCTATTTAAAGTGGCAGCAACGCCTTTTGGATATCTAGTGTCAGTAGTTTCATAAAAACGCCCACGCACTTCTGTACCATCTAAACATTTTATTTCACGGTATTTTCCACTTATATTACCAAATTGATTTTTATATCCCAAAATTTCATTCATTTGTAAAGGTGATGCCAACTGTTTTACTCCCAGAATATCATCAAAATTAGAAGTTGAAGCTGACCCCATTACAATTAATTTTCCACCATTTTTTACATATTCTTTTAATTTCAAAATTAATTCCGGTTCTATTATCTCCCATTCAGGAATTACAATCAATGGGTAATCACTTAATTTTTTCATTATGTGATGAGTCATTAAAACCTCTACTGAATTTTGTCCATCTAAAAGTGCATTCAGCATACCTCTTATACTTTTATCTCCTCCACCAGAATAGACCCATTGCGCACTTTTCGACCAACCGGCTCTTGAATATAAAAGTCCTATCTGTGGAACTACTTTCAGGTCTTTACAAAATTCTTTACGAGGAATAACAAAATCTGCAACTTCTTTTATTATTCTAAAAGTTACAGGCTGAAATGAAATATCGGCATTTTGTTTAAAATAGACCTGACAGCCTCCTCCATTACTAATTATCGGAGCAACTTCCTGACAAAGCTGAACAGCTGTTTTTGGTGTCATAACACCTGTAGTAAAATCAAAATCAAAACTCCAGGCCATTATATCCCAGGGTTTCCCTTGTTGATACAAACATCTCGATTGCCAATTGGCAGCATTTAGAGAATTAACCGGATCTAAATCTCCGGACAAAAAATCTATTTTTAAATCTTCGGGTATAGGTTCAGGCATCATTCCGCTAAAAGCCCAGTTAGAACACAATTGAAACTGAGGAGCAGCTTTATGAATCTGATCAACGTAATTTTTTATGTAAAGAATGAATTTTTGACGATAGAAATCTAAGAATTGCTCGTAGTTTTCTTCACCATATGAAGGAATCTTATTTAACTTTGATTTTTGTTTAAACTCATTTAATGCTTTTGGCCGAAAATCTGGTTCAACAGACCAACATTCACCATCAATCCAAGCGCCGTCAACACCATAATCCAATGCTATTTCTTTCAACTGAGGAATTAGTAGCTTTTCTGAATATTTTCCCCAAAAGCTTATATTATTTTTACTCAACGTTCCATCTTTTTCCATAAGTGCATCTTCCGGGTAACGCTTAACATACTCCAAATCTCTAACTCCAGAGTAATGAACATAGAGCCCTACATTATGTTTTTTAGTAACCTTTCTTAATAGTTCCAATGGATCTTTCTCATATCCTGCAGCTTGTTGTCCAACTTTTGTTGGATATGAAGAAATTCCAGGATGTCCTTTACAGTCTACTTGAATGTAATCAGGACGAGTTAAAATCAACAATGAATCAATCATTTCTTCAGTTAGTGTTGCACCAATATGATCATCTGTAATTGCAGAATGTCTATCAAAATGGATACCCCAAAATGATTCTGCCCTAGTTAGTTTATGGCTGTTTTGTGAAATTAAGGATGATAAGAAAAAGATAAGTAAAAAATTTACTGAAAGAAACTTAAGATTTTTCATTATTATTGAGTCAATTTATATTTATGTGATTGATTTGAAAATATGAAGTAAGTAGTTGGAACAATAGAATGTCTTGTTTTATTTTTCTTGAAATCTGCCCTCTCCCAACCTCACCCCAACCCTCTCCAAGAGTAGATGGAGAAAGAGAGGGTGATAGAGCTAAGGGTTGTTGAAGTTTTATTTAAAATAGAAGGACACTATTTATTTCCTATAATATATATAATGGGAAAAAAGAGATTTACAACTTATAAAACAAATTCTATTTCCCTGATTTTAAAGAAGAAATAATAATTAGTTCCGTATGTTTCCGTCCATCATTTAAAATTGACTTAACAAGAAAAACGCCATTACGATCAATATTAATTTTGGTCAGATCAGAGTTTACTTTATGATTAGAATACATTTTCTCTCCTAAAACAGAATAAATCTCGATCGTTTTTATATTGACTGATTTTACATTTATAGTCCTGGTGGAAGGATTTGGAAATATCTTTGGAGAGTCAATGTAGTTTTCATGAAGTCCACTAAGAACAGGAACTCCAATAACTGCAGCATTTGAATAAAGAGATTTATTTACATTATTGTATGAGGCAATCCGATAAGCATAATCCGTTTCAGAGAGTATTGCATAATCCTTATAGGTAACTGTATTTGCAGGAACTGTGTCTAAGACCTCGTAGTTGTTGGGTATAATTTTACGTTCAATAATAATACCTAATTCATTAGTTGACTCATCCAACCAATCCAACTGCACAAATGGATTTACAAATTTTGATTTCAACATTCTTACAGGTCCGGTTTCAAGTTCAAAATCGATATAATCGAAGTTAAATTCACCTCCTTCGCAGAAAATTTTAATATCTGTTGAATTGGATTGATTTAGAACTATATTTTTAATTGAAATCATTTGCCAAACTCCATTTGTATTGGGTATATCCACAATGCCAATAGAAGCATTATCAATTTCTACTTTCACCTTACCAACTGTAGTTGACGAAACCCATAAATCAAAATTACATCTAGTATTTGTGGGAGTTTTTACACTATATGCCAACCATTCTCCATCTTTAATATTGGAAACAAAATATCCTGAACCTACTGTTTTCTTTTTAATATCAACCTTTTCCAAAATTCTGTAATCACTCGTGTTCTGAGTACTATCAATATCTAAATAACCATTTCCATTTCCACCGGAATCAAAATCCTCAGCTTCAATAACACAGGGTAATGTATGTTCATTGTAGGCTGTCTGAAGAGTAGGGATTCCACTGTATAGAATAATATTACGGCTACCACCGGTGTTATATAATTGTTGTTGAGTAACTCCATCTCGAGTCTCTTTTGCAACCAAATAGCGAGTATTTGCCATGGACCAGTCATATTGATAATAGCTAGCTGAAATTTGAGAGTTCACGGTTTCAAAATAGGCAGGATCAGTTAATAACTTGATGTGGTCCCGAAAGAATCCTCCCAATATCTCCGTTTTCCCTCCATTTGTTGTTCTTGCATGAAGTGCTAATCCCTCAGTTTTCATTCCAAGAACCCATGTTTTTCCACCTGGATTATCGAGATAGACGGCATTTAAATGCTCTCCAGCAGGGTTATTTTCCGGATTATAGTGTCGCATCCAAACATTCATAGGTTGGGATAATGCAAGTCGTTCATGGGTATCTTCAAAAAACAATTTACCATCTTTTGCATTCTCGGTATTCGAAATATACCCTAATGTTCCGGATGCAATACTCATTTGTACTGATAAAAAGAGAACGGGTTTATTGGTATCAATCTGAAAACAATTATAATAAGGCTCCGGATATTGCGCTGTATGAAGAAATTCTATTGATAAAGAATCTTGCGACTGCACAACGAACATTGGTGTATTTCCTTGCGAAAAAGTTCTTGAAGCTCCAATACTGCCTCCAAAACCGAGAATTCTTCTAACATTGCCTCGAATATAAATTGTGTTACTTATAGTATAATTACCTCCAAATTTTAAATAAAGAGTTTTTGCTCCACTATCTATAGCATCCTGAATAGCCTGTGTATCATCTTCTGCAGAAGGGTCTATAAATCTCCATTCAGAAATTGGTTCTTCAAAAACTTTGAAATCTTCAATTGGTAGTTTTAAATGCTCCATTTTTGATGGGAATAGCTTTAACTTATCTCCATCGATGTATTCACTGATCGTTCCTTCCTTTTTAATACCTTTATTGTCAATGGTTGAACCGTATCCCGTTGTCGTTATATCTCTGGCATAGATCGTTCCGCCAAGTACATTTATAGCACTATTAGCTGTATCACCACCGATTAGATTTGCTTTAACAAGAACCAATTGCGCCATCGTGGAATTAGTGTTTTTAATTGCAGTTACTTGATTATCACTATTAAAATTATGAATAGATACTGGAAAACTATTTTCGAAACCAACAACTTTTTGATTCTTCACTGTAATATTCTCAAAGGTAGCATTTGATGGAGCACCCGGAGTAACAATTCCTTTATCAAAACCTATAACTGTCACATCTTTCACCAAACCCGGACCGAATTCCGTTTCTGCCATATCGAGCCCAATAACTCCACATAAAGTAGGATCACCTGATTCTATTGTTACCTTACGAATTGCACCCTGATTATGGTTGTTATAGCGAATGCCGATAGCTCCGGGATTTCCTTTTCCAGTATTAACAGTCATATTTTGTATATAATTACCAAATGAAGAGTTGTTATCGCCATCATAAGCTGTACATGACCCTGTATACCTACAACGAACTACAGCTTTCGGCAAAGCAGGATCCTGGTATCCAGGGCAGTTGTCCTTCAGCTTTATAATAGTTCCTGCCTGGCTTTCTCCCTGAAAAGTTAGCCATCGCATAAAATATATTTCAGCACTTACCAAATATGTTCCATTTGGGAAATATAGAAAACGGAAATTGTTGGGAGCACCTCCACAAAAATATTGCCATACAGTAATTGCTCTTTTAATTGCTTCAGTATCGTCAGTAATTCCATCTCCCTTTGCACCATATGATGTATCTTTCACATTGACACAATTAGCATTTATTGGGATTTGAACAGATTCTGCCTTTGAAGGAAATAAGAACAGAGCACTAAATAATAAAAATAAGATTGATGTTTTCATGATTCATGTTATATTAGAGAGAGTTAAAAATTATTTGTCAATATTAAAAAGTTACTTTTAAGATTTCACCATTGTAACTGGTAACCTTTTCGATCTTTTTCCCGGAAGAAGAAATCAAAATGATTTTGAGTTGCCTGTTTTTTTCCATTAAAGGGAAAGAACCAACTCTATCTCCAATAGTCAATGTTCGTTTATTTTCATTCCAAAGAAATGGGATTATAGTATAAAGACCTTTTTCGTAATTATATGTGTCTCCTTCATCTTCGTATAACTCAAAGGAACCATTCTTTCCTTGATAAATCCGAATCTCCAAAGGCGTTTTGTATTTTTGCATTGCAAATTGTAAATCCTGACAAAAAGGAATAATAGAGCCTGCTCTTACAAACATTGGAATAAGGTCAATAGGAGCATCAACAACAACTTTTTCGCCACCCTTAAAGAATTGATTATCCCAGAAATAGTACCAATTCTCATCTTTGGGAAGATAGACGTTTCTCTTCTTCTCATTATTTGTTGTATTTAATTGGCTGGGTTTTAACCATGACAATTCTATATTTGCACCTCCAAAATTATCGAAATAATCCATTTTAAAAGGATATTTTTTACCTTTCTCCATATAGAATTCTCCCATTGTCATTGTTGTTCCGTGGTTTGCCCAATCATCTATTATTAGTTTATTATCAATCCATACACGATTTCCATCATCACTTGTAGCAAATAGTTTATGAACTCCTGTTTCTGTTGAAATTATATATCCACTCCATTTAATACTGAATGAATCAACAGGACATTTATCAGGAGAATTATTTTTCCATTCAAAGTTTATTTGACTATCTTTAATCTCATATAAAAGATTCTCAAAGTTTTTCCCTTTAAAATAAAAGGCATTTAATCCGGGTGTTTTGTTTTTATCAGAAAATGCACTTGCCGGTATTGCCTCTCCTTTCAAATCTTTTTCCGGATAATACATATTTTCAGTTACCGGTGCTATTAAAAGTGCATTTCCAAACATATATTCATCGCCAATATTAAACACCTTTTCATCTTCCGGAAAATCCATTGGCAATCCTCTCATTAAGGTATAGCCGTTTTTTGTTACTTTCCAGGCATTTGAATAAATATAAGGAATTAAAGAATATCTTAACCTATCTGCTTTTAATAAAGCTTCATACGCCCAATCGCCTTTATCACCAAACTGCCATAATTCACGCGGAGTGTCTGTTCCATGTGATCGAAATAAGGGTGAAAAAGCTCCAAATTGAAACCAACGTACATATAACTCTCTATAACTATTGCTTTTACAGCCACCTGCAAATTCACCTCCACGTTGTGAAGTAAAGAAGCCACCAATGTCATGAGTCCAGTAAGGTAATCCGGACATACAATAATTTAAACCACCCGATATTTGCTTTTTAAGCTCTGCCCATGTGGCGTCAATATCACCGGACCAAAGTGCTGCAGCGTTACGTTGTTGTCCTGCAAAAGCAGAACGCGCTAATATAAAAACTCTTTTTTGGTCTGTTTCTTTACGTTGTCCATCATAAATAGCTTGCGTTGTTACTAATGGAAAAGCGTTTAATGTGTAAGCCCAATTCCCAAAAAAGTTTTTCCCGGCAGAAAAAACGCCAATCTTTTGACTATCTGCTGTAAAATTATCCTGTGCAATTTCTGGTTCCGTTCCATCCATCCACCAGGCATCTACCCCCATATCAAAAAGTCCTTCTTTGGCATATTTCCAAAATATTGATCGTGCTTTCGGATTAAACGCATCATAGTAATATCCATCAGACCAGTGTTTTGGTGAAAAAGTCATATTTTGCTCCTTCAGAGATTTATACACTTGTGTACTTTTTCCAAAGACTGACCATATCACAGGCATAAAATGAAAATTCATTGAATGAAGTTCTTTAATTGTCGCTTGGGGATGAGGGTAATTAGTGGTATCGAACCTCAATGCATTCCAACCCAGGTCACCCCAATATTTCCAGTCCTGCACAATATTATCTATCGGAATGTTTCTTCTCCTGTATTCTTTGGCTACACTGATAAGTTCTTCACCAGATTTGTAGTGCTCCTTTGATTGCCAATAGCCATATGCCCATTTCCCATACAATGGAGCATTACCTGTGAGAAAACGATAACCTCCAATAATACTATCAGGTTTAATCGAGAATATTAAATAATAATCAATTTGATAAGCTGCCTCTGAAGTAAATTCGCATTTATTTAAATCAACAACGTTATTCATCTTTGTATCAGAGGCATTATCCCACAATATGCCATAACCATTGGTTGATAACATAAAAGGGATGGCAGTACTGGTATTAGTCTGTACTAATCGAACTTCATGTCCTTTTAGATTAAAAGTTCCGTTTCTATTTTGCCCTAATCCATATAATCCCTCATGTTTAGTAATCGCAAATGATTGTTGAATAGATCTCAGAGCTTCTCCATTTACAAATTGTTCAAATAATTTATAATCTAAGGCTGTTATAATTCGCTTTCCGGTTGGAGAAATAAAATCAATCTGTCTCGATTTTTTATCAACTGCAATTGTTACACTATCAGAAATGAGCTCCCACCCTTTTTCATTTGACTTTAAAGTAGTTTTAATAATGTTTTCCCTTTTTCTAATTACAACCAGGCTTGAAGGAAAATCTTTCTTATCATCCTCTAAATATACTTGTACTCTAACAATAGTTGGTGTGTAAAATGAAATTAAAACCCGTTCACTTCCATTTGATATTAGTAAACCTTCTTTGGCTTGTTCGCATTTGCGTCCTGAAGTAGTAAGTAATAACAATACAAAACATGATAAATATAATAGATACCTTAGCATTATTTTACTGTTTAAGATTTGAATTAAAGTGACTCACATCAAAAGTCTCCATTTTAAGTAAGTAAATTTCAGAATGATACAATTTTCAAAAAATTTATGAGCGATTTCAGAATATAAACAATTAAAAATATTGGAGCTTATTTCTCTTATTCAATTTATTATTAGAAAAATTCAAAATAAACTTTACTGGATTTTCATATTATTTAATATTGCCACTTTTCATTACAAAAATCAACTCTCCTCCTTTCATTATGTCAGCATGTTGTAAAAGATGACCTTTCATCCTTTTTCCATTTAAAAAGATTTTATCGACATAAATATTTTTATCTGATCTGTTTTTTGCAATAATATTAAAGGTTTTTCCATTTTCTAAATGAACAGACACCTCGTCAAACAAAGGAGTTCCTATTTCATAACTTCCACTAACAGGATTAACAGGATAAAATCCCATGGCACTAAAAACGTACCATGCCGACATTTGACCACAATCATCATTTCCACATAATCCATCATTTTTATCAGAATACATTTGTTGACGAATCTGATTTACGCGGTATGCTGTTTGTTCCGGGCGATTAGTATAGTTGTAGAGGTAGGCAATATGATGGCTTGGTTCATTACCATGTGCATAAAATCCTATATATCCTGAAGCATCTAATGGTTCACCAACCTCGCTTTTTTCTTTTTTTGTTTCAAAAAGAGTATCTAATTTATTTGCAAAAGCTTTACTTCCACCCATAAAATTCACCAACCACGGTATGTCATGAGGCACATAAAATGAATATTGCCATGAGTTACCTTCTGTAAATCCATTACCTAGACGGGAATCCTCAGGACTAAAAGGTTTAACAAAATCTCCGTTAGCCAATTTGGGACGCATAAATCTGATGGATGAATCGGCTATATTTTTGAAATTGCCCGATAATTTAGCATATTTTTCAGCGTCACTTTTTTTGTCCAAACCTTTAGCCATAATCATTTTACAATAATCATCAAAGGACCATTCCAGTGTTTTTGATGCTGATTCGTTATAATTTTTCCAGTTTTTCAGCAAAGCCTTGGAAGTTTCTATATCACTGGGATAATAACCAAATTTACAATATTCATCCCATCCTTGCTGATTGGGTGGAGAGGTTTCCGTATTGGGCATAGTGGTAATTCCTTTATAAAGTTCTTCGGCTAAAGTGCTATCAACAAGTCCTTTTCGCCAGGCATCTACAACAACAGGAACTGAATGATAACCTATCATACACCAAACCTCATTATCCCAGAGCGTCCATATTGGCATGAGTCCTGTTTTTCGAAAATGAGCTAAAAATGATTGCAAAAAGTCTTTCGTTTTTTCTTGCTCTAAAATAGTGAACAAAGGATGAACTGCTCTATATGTATCCCATAATGAGAATGTAGAATATCTGTCAGGCTCATTTACATCACTGCAGAGTGAAGGGTGTATCAAATAATGATAAAGAGCAGTATAAAAAATTGTTTTATTTGATAAAGATTTATCTGTTACAACTACTTTATTTAGTTCATTTTGCCAGGCCAATTTTGCTTTTAACTGCAAATCTTCAAAATTAAAATCTGGAATCTCTGATTGAAGATTGGCCATGGCCCCCTTTACACTATGAGGTGAAAGGGCAACTTTCACAATAATCTGTCGGGTAGTATCAAAATTAAACAACGCTTTAACACCTTTACTATCCTTATCACCTAAAGCAGAATAAGAAATACTATCCGTGTTATTTATAATTTCTCCATTCCCATCTATCATTATCGCTGACTTAAATGGTTCTGAAAATTGAGCAACAAAAAATACTTTTTGATTTGGTGCCCATCCTTTTGAAAATCTGTATCCTGATATGGTACGATTATCAATTATCCTGATAGATGTGTTAGTTGAAGCGTCCCAATTTTGAGCAAATTCTAAATTTAAAACTACATTTTTAATTGACCCAGTTGGAAAAGTATAACGTTGCAATCCACATCGGGAACTAGCGGTAAGTTCTGTTTTAATGTCAGATGAATTAAAAATTACAGAGTAATATCCGGCTTTTGATACTTCATTTATATGTTTAAAAGAAGCGGCATAGTTTTTCAAAAATTTTGTTCCCTTAATTGCAGTAATGTCGTTAATAGGTAAAGAGGTTGGCATAAACGATATGTCTGAAAGATCGCCAACCCCTGTGCCACTTAAATGAGTAAAACTAAAACCAACAATGGTATCTGAAGAGAAATGGTATCCAGATGCCCAGTCCCAACCGTTCACGCCATTATCAGGGCTCAGTTGTACCATTCCAAATGGCAAAACAACGCCCGGAAAAACATGTCCATTCCCATCTGTACCTATCATAGGATTTACATACGAAGTCAAATCTTCTTTTTCTAAAGCAGATATATTTACAATGAAAATGAAAAAGCAGGCAGTAAGACAATAAATAAATTTATTCACTATGATAACATATTTAGATGATTTGTATAAAGTCAGAACTAAAATAAACTCCGAGATGATGAAGAGATACGTAAATAAATCAGATAATCATCCCCAAGTATCACTAAAAAGATAACTTAATAATAAAACAACAATTGATTATAACCTTCTATTTGCTTTAAATTTTGATTCAGCTTCATTTCAGTTGGAGGAATAGGCATATATTCAAGATATTTGGTTGTTATGATCTCCTCCATCTGCTGTACCTTTCCAATATAATAGAGCAATAGTTATGGCCTTTGTGTCGACGGTTTCACCATCGGCTTTGACACCAAAGCGCGCTTATTTAACACTAATATATCTAACGTTAGTGGGTAATTAATGTCCTCAGCTAAAACATTAGCTATTATTATCAAAGTTGTTGTCAAAAGCAGTAATGATTTCATAGTATTCATTTTATTAAATTTTCAGTATCAAAGGAACATTTTTATTAAAAGTTAAACCTGGTTGTTTTATTTCATTTAATGTAATTATCGATCATATAAATATTTTAATACTCAGAGTTCGTTAGTTACTTAGCCAAATATTTGGTATTGATTGCAACTCGCTATTTCCTAAACCAATTAGTAAATTGAATGCTTCGCCGCCCACTTTCTCGAAGTATTCTAACCTGAATACATGTTTTCCGGATTTTAGGTATGCAATGCTTTCTTTTTCTACTTGAGCGTGAACGCCATCGTTGTCAACTATCAGTTTGCCGTCAATGTAAAGTTTAGAGCCATCGTCCGAGGCTATATTGAATGTATAAGGACCTTCTATGGGAACATTCAGGTAACCGGTGTAAAGCATTCCATAACCATCCGTTTTCTGACGTGTTTTTAACATGTCTAAATAATTGACATTCGATACCGTACCTTCTTTTATAGCATGTAGTTTGCTATAATCGGGCATCAATTCCCAAAAGCCCTCGTAATAGTTGTAATGCAAGCCTGCCTTGTCCGATTTGTTGGCTGTTGCAGCCAAATAAGTTTGTTTGAGGTTGCATTCGGCTACCCAGCTGGGCATAAGTCCTGCTTTAAAGCATTTGGCTTTAAATACCTTGTCTTTACTTATGCTTATAGCATTGGTGTATATTTCCGAGTTGCTCATGGGTTCTGTTTCATCGGTGGTATAGCGTATTTCATATCCGACAGGGGCGGTAACTTTAATTTTTAGCTCGTTATTGGCCGAATCAATTTCCAACACTGGCGCAGTAGCCATTTCAGTTTGCTTCGAGGCTTTTTTTACCGGCTGCTTGTTGCTAAAAGTAATATTGTCAACCAGGGTGGTGTCTAATATATTGCCTTGAGCTGCGGTACTTATTGCTTTTCCGGCAATAACAAGGTTCTCAAACACCACTTTGCCAATGTGCCCGTCTTTTTCACATCCCGAAACTATCGATGATTTTTCGGCGTCGAACGTGCAATTAATAAATTTCACACTATCACATGCAATGCTGCAATCAAACAACAATCCACACAGACGCCCACAGTCTTCAAAATTGCAATTTTTGAACTGAATGTTTTTATACACCGGATTAACCGTAATGCCATTGTAATCGTTCCATCGGGGCGGGTGAATAACCAAAGCACTTTTGTTGGCATAGCCAAAGTCCATGTTTTCGAAATACAGGTTCTCGGTGTTGGCCCACATCCAAAATCCTAACCGAATGCTGTTGGCGCGTGGGTTCCATCCTATAAAGTTTTTTACTGTTATGTTTTTAACCTCAAAATCTCTTGTCGAGGTAATGTTGTTCAGGGCAAAGGGGTCGTCGTTGCAATAGGCAAAACAATTCAACAATGTTATATCTGAGCATCCGCCTATTACATCAAAACCATCTGCCATTTCGTGGTGTGGCACGGTTAACACTTTAACATTGTCGAACACTGCATCGTGGGTGGTTTCCATTACAGTTGTCCATCCATACGAGTTGCGCAGGTTAATGCCTTCAACACGTATGTTTTTACAATTGTAGGTATAAAACACGTGCAACATGTTGGCGCGGTTATTCTTGTCCCACAGTATATCGCCTTGAGCGTCAACCGTGCCTCGTCCATAAATGCGTGAATTGGTGGCATTCATCATACTCAATTGGCCAATGGCTACATAATCGTAAAGATCTTTTACAAATTGAGCAGTGTCTTTACGGGCTATAAGGTCGGTGTAGTCCGCAACTACGCCGGTACCCAACAGCAACGAACCATCTTCCAAATAAATATCAATATTCGAGGGCACTATAATATTCGAACACTTGTAAATACCGGTCGGAACAAACAGTATCTTCTTCTCGGTACAAGTGGCAAGGCTGTCAATGGCATGTTGCAATTTGGCAGTAACATTTTCGGTACCGGTCGAATCTATGCCAAATGCTTTCAGACTAACAACATTGGCTTGTTCCAAGGTGGGTTTGTCTTTTTCCGGAACATCCGAATACACAATCAATCGTTCCAGGTTGTTGATGGTAATGATTAGCTGTACCGGCGATTCGGGAATGGTAATCTGCATTTTGTCACCTTCCAGTTTGGCCTGTATTCCATATCGTTCGGGGAATATACGGTATTTGTATATAGGCTGCGAAGCCTCAATGGTAAGGTTTACGGTTCCTTCCGATGCAAACTGGGCAAGATTTGTTACTTTGTAATGCTCGGTAAATAGTTCCTGTCCGTTGGCGGTTACTTTAAATGTTTCACTTTTTATGGCATTGGGTATTGTCTTATAGATTACAATTTTGCCACTTTTAAAATGGTTGCAACTCATAGGATTTACATACGAAGTCAAATCCTCTTTTTCTAAAGCAGATATATTTACAAAGAAAATGAAAAAACAGGCTGTAAGACAATATATAAATTTATTCACTATGATAACATATTTAGATGATTTGTATAAAGTCAGAATTAAAAGTAATACTCAGAGATGATGAATAGATACATAAATAAATCAGATTATCATCCCTAAGTATTATTAAAAAGACAACTTAAAAATAAACCAATAATTAATTATAACCCTCTATTTGCTTTAAATTTTGATTCAGCTTCATTTCAGTTGGTGGAATAGGCATATATTCAAGATATTTTTTTGTTTGATCTCCGTCAAAATAAAAATCCACAAATCTACCAGTTCTTTTCATGTCAAACCATAATTGTGCTTCAAAAAACAATTCTCTTCTTCGTTCATCTTCAATTATTTTATCCATATCAAGCTTTGAAGTAACATCTGAAGCCTTGAGTCTATATGCAATTTTCATCTCTTCTGTATAAGCTTTTGGAACGCATCCAAAACCTCTATCCCTGATTATATTGATTATTTCTACTATTTGATCTTTGTTTGCATCGTAATTTGCAGAACATAATGCTTCTGCTTTTATCAGATAAATATCAGCTAAACGAAGTATATATTGACACGGATTATCTGTATGTGATCCGTTTTTACCGTCAAGGTATTTTAAACAATAAATCTGACCATCTCCGGTAAATTCAGCAGTTAAAAAATCAATTGTAGCATCACGTCTTAAATCTAATATTCTTTTTTTGCCTGCTGTAGTAGTAATTCTTTCATCTTGAAACAGATCTTTCATAAAACCCTGCACTCTGAACCATGTTTGTCCGGGTGATCCCCATGATGCGATAGTTGAACCACCATTAAAACCAAGGGTTGAATTGGAAACCTGATAAATGGATTCCGAATTTCTTTTATTGGCAACTTTCCATAAATCGGAAAAATTCTCAAGCAACTTATATCCGTAAGCAGGGTTGGTGATCACATCATTAGCATATATCGCTGAGCTATCGGCACTAAAATAAGGATTGTTTTGAGATGTAAGGAATACTTTGGAAAGTAAGGCTGCTGCTGTTCCTTTTGTAACTCTTGCATCCTCTGTCAGACCTGTTTTATTTGAAACTATATGAATCCCCACTTTTGGTGGTAATACACTATACGCAAATCTCAAATCTTCCATTATTACTTTATATATTGCATCCGGTTCAACTTGAAAAGGATAGTCAGTATCTGTCGGAGATAATGTCAGAGGTACCCTTTTAAAGAACTGAACAAGTTGAAAATAATTAAATGCACGTAAACATCGGGCTTCACCGATAGCTTCCTGCTTTCTTTTTGGATCAGCAAATGGAGTATTAACAACCTTATTAATAAAATAATTACACTTTACAATTTGTAAATATGGTCCTGACCACATATTAGGCAAAAAAGTTAATCCTGTGTTATTCATTGGATAACTTCCATTCTGAATACTAACTGCTTCCGGACTATCTGTTCCAATCCACATACCACTTTTGGTGTATTGGAAACCGTCTAACCAATAGATCCAAAAGAAATAACGGCCATCTTTTGCCATAATGTCGTAACATCCAACTAATGCTGTTTCTGCTCCGGCTTCATAACCAAACTGTATTTCTGAGCTCTCCCCAATTACCGGTTTTAAATTTAAATAATCATCACAGGATGTTAATGGTAAAAACATACTGCCTACTGCTATCAAGAATAAATATTTAATTGTTTTCATCGTTTTTGTGTTTTTTTCGATTAAAATGCGAAATTAATGCCTACTACTACCGTTTTATATTGAGGGTTTGATCCTCCATCTACAGCACCACCTTCCGGATCTAATCCAGTATAATTTGTCAAGGTAAACATATTTTGTGCGCTTAAATAAGCTCTGAAATTAGATATACCTAAGTATTTTAAGGCTTTCGTTGGCAAATTGTATCCCAAAATAATATCTTTTACACGAAGGTATGAACCATCTTCTAACCACCTGTCGGAAAAAACATTATTATTTTTATCCTGCATATTTGCCCTGGGGATTCCTGATTCTTTATTATAAGGCCATCGTTCTTTCATTGCTTCTGTGGTGTTAAAGAATTTATTCATACTTTCTACCCACATGCGCACTACATTGTATTTTTTATTACCAGATACTCCTTGAAGAAAAATTGTAAAATCCCAGTTTTTATATTCAAATTTATTATTTAAAGAAAATAAATAGGGAGGATTAGGAGATCCTAAATAAGTAATGTCATTTCTATCAATTTTCTCATAACTATCTGGAGTAGTCAACAATGAATTCGTATTAACATATTTAATATCTCCAGGTTCAACCGCAGAAAGTGGTTTAGGATATTTGGGGTCTAATACATATTTACCTTCTGCATCAATTGTAAAGTCATTATCTTTATACAAACCATCTGTTTTATATCCCCAAAATCCCCAAATTGGATAACCAGGAACATTAGCTTGTTCACCACCATTAAAAAGAATTTGTTGTCCTGCAATTAATTCATCAACTTTATTCTGGTTAAAAGAAAAAGTAAAAGTTGTTTCCCATGTAAAGCTATTGCTTACAATATTCTTACTGTTTAAACTTAAATCTAATCCGGTATTATTCACTTTTGCAATATTTGTGATATAAGATGAAAAACCGGTAGAAGATGGAAGTGGCTTATTATATAAAAGTTGGTCCGCTTTACGTACATAATATTCCGGCGAGAACATTAGTCTGTTATTGAAGAGTCCAATGTCTATACCCAAATTGTATTCCGTTACTCTTTCCCAACCTAATCGATAATTGCTACGTTGTAAAGGTCCAACACCCGGAGAAAGAACATTGGTCAATGTCATGTCTGTGTTTAATTCCTGATCATTGTAGAGTCCTTGTACAGGTGAACCCGGTCCACCTGATCCATAAATATCTAAATATGCATAATCACCAATTCCATCATTTCCTGAATTGCCATAACTACCTCTTAATTTCAATTCACTCAGCCAACTTATATTATCTTTAATAAATCCTTCATGGTGTATTTTCCATGCTGCAGATAAAGAAGGAAATAGTGCCGTTCTGTTACTTGGTCCAAAACGAGAAGAGGCATCTAATCGAACATTTCCCTGCACAATATACTTATCATCGTATATATAGCCGACACGTGCAATAGATGATAATTTTCTGGTTTGAGTTTTTTGATTGGATGCAGTTAACTTTGTCGCACTTGCATTTACATAATGAAGATTATCTCCCGGAAAACCACTGGCATTTGCCATCATATAATATCCGGTATAGTCAGAAAGGATACCACCTATCATACTATTAAACTGATGTTTCCCTGAAGTAAAGTCATACATAAATAGTTGTTCTGCCTGAATAGATATATTAGTACTCGAACCAGTACTAGCCATTCCACCTTGTTCTCGGCCAACATAAGTATGTAATTGAGAAATATAGTCCCTGCCGGTGCTATTTCCTAACCCAATAATTGCATTTGTCTGACTTTTTAAACCTTTCCAAATATCAATATTCAATGAAAGTCTTCCCTGTGTACCATTATTCATGGAATAAGAGTCTTCCCGGGATTTGACTGTCGCTAATGGATTATCCGTGTTAGGACTTAGAGGATTAATAAAAAAACGATCGGGATTATTTGGATCTCTTTCAGGAATAAATCGCGGATACCATAATGAACTCATCATCAAACCACCATCATATCCTGTACCATCATCCTTAACTCCAACTGTAGTGGCATAGTTGTATGAAAAATTGGTATTCAATGTGACTTTTTTCCCCAGTTTAGTTTCCATGTTTAACCGGTAGACTATACTTTGATAATTGGAAGGTTTCAGAATACCTGCGTCATTTGTTAAACTTAACGAATTCATATAAGTATTATTTTCATTTCCACCGGAGATAGAAAGAGAATATTGTTGGAAAACTGCAGGTGTAAATATTCTCTTCTGCCAATCATTGTCCACCATATTTAAAGTATCTATTCTACCTAAAGTTGGATTGACTAAGTTATTTATCGATTTATCGGAAAAAACGTTCTTAAATGCATCTTGTGTGGCTTTATCTCCAGTGAGAGATAACTCTTTAAAATAGTTATATGAATCACGTGCATTCATCATCTTATAATACTTATCAAATCTTTTCACCCCAACTTTAGACTCAAAAACAAACTTTGGTTTTCCTATCTTTCCTTTCTTTGTGGTGACAAGGATCACTCCATTTGCACCAGCGGAACCGTATATGGAACATGAAGCAGCATCTTTAAGGATTTCCAAATGATCAATATCACTTGGATTTATTGAGTTAAGATCAGCTCCCTGTATTCCATCTACCACAATTAAAGGGGAGCCTGAAGCCTGAATTGATTGAACACCACGAATAGTTATTTGTGCACCGGTACCTGGTTTCCCATTGGGTGAGTTAACATAAACTCCTGCGGCTCTCCCTCTAAGTAAATCGCTTGTTGAAGGAGCAAAAACACCGGATATATCTTTACTCGAAATAGAGGCAACTGCACCACTAACATCGCTTTTTTTAACTTGTCCATAACCAATTACAACTACTCCTTCCAGAGCTTTCTGGTTCAATTCTAATTCGATATTGAAAAACCGATTAGAGTGTACCACTATAGATTTATTTATATATCCAAGATAACTAAATCTCAACTCAGCTTGTTCATTAGGCACATTCAATACAAACTTACCATCAAAGTCAGTAATAGTACCAATTGTTGACCCCTTTACAATAATGGATGCACCTATAAGTGGGCCGTCAGCTTTACCTGAAACTTTACCAGTAATGACTATCTGAGCCTGAGCAATTATTGGCAATAATAGGTAAATAAAAACATAGAAACTTTTTAATAATTTTGATTTTTTCATATACAATTTTTTGTTTAATTAGAAAATAAAGTCGATTCTACTGGTACGTTATTTGTCTTTTTTAGATTTGTTGGACCTATATCGGAAAGTGGTATTTTTTGAAATCCGGATATATTATCAAATCCCAATGTATTCACCTCCTCTTTTAACAGATCAAAACTATTTGACATATCGAATTTTTCATTTCTAAAAACATTTCCGCTAAATTTTTCAAATGATAGAGAATCTAATCCGTTTTTGCTAATAAAAAATGGCATATTAAGAATTAAATTATCCTCAAATGAATTTCTCTTTAAAAAAGGCAACATTTCAAAATTTGTAAATTCAGCCATTTGAGGATATTGTTTTTTCCAAATAGGCAATGTATAATCAATTTCCTTATATATTCTTTTATACAAAAGCTCTCCTTTTTGCATTCTTTCGGTATATTCCAATCCATTCCTGATACTTGGGTTTTCCATCCAGATTGCATAAGCTCCTGAAATAAAGAGATTATTTTCTATATGAATATCATTCCCTCCATTTATAAGAATGTCCCCGAAGTCAAGTTTAGAGCCTTTGTAGAAGATATTTCCGAAAATTTCCACGCCAGAAGTCCAATCGTCTAAATGTATTGAACAATTTTTTTGCCCATCCTTACCTATTTTGTAAAATAAATTATATGAAATCACATTTCCCCGTTCTGTTGGATTCCGACCTATATAAATAGCACCATTATCATGACTACGCAATGTCACCTTTTCTATTATATTTTTTGTAATTAGATGATTATTTCCATTTATAGAAATTGCTTGTTGTGGAGCATTGTGAATGTAACATTTTTCGATTATATTACCACATCCCTGTAGACCAATGCCGGGACAATAGGTTTTATTGCGCCTGTTATAATCGTGTATAATAGAATTTTTCACATAATTATTTCCACTTATTAAAGTTTTACGGTTTCCACCTGAAAGAAGAACTCCACCTGAACCAAGATTATAAAGTTGACAATTATTTAATCCACTATTGGTTCCGGCATTATTGAAGAAGTCATTATTCGAATATACATATGCTTTTATATTTCCAATAGTTTCAGAGACTAATTTACCTGTAAATTCGTGAATTGGATAGGAAGGACTTTCAACACCTTTACCAAAAATTACACCTAAGCTACCGATATTCCGGATAATACAATTTTCAAACAAGTTATTTTCACCACCTTCAATACAAATTCCCATATTCCGGGTATATTCAAAGGTAATCCCCTTAAAATGAACGTTTGATGTTTCCAAAAGACTTACTAAAGGAAAATCTGCTATTGAAACAGCGATCTCTTTATCCCAGTTTTTTTCAGGAGGATAGAAATAAAGAATCCCGGTTGTTCTATCCACAAAATATTCATTAGGGGCATCTAATTCCTCTATAAGATTGTAGGCATAATAAGATCTCATCTTTCCACCCCATTCATCTTTGAGATTGGTCGCTTGAAATCCAAACATATCCGCGTGCAGGGTTGTTATCGTCTTATATGCCAGGTCTATCGATTTTACCTTCACGTTATTATCCGTATACCCCTCAGAAAAAACTCCATACAACCAAATGTCATTCGCTTTTTTCCATTTATCTGGTCGTTCATAATCGTAATGAAATGTTCCACCTTTTGAGCTGTAATCACCATTAAATGGAATAGCTCCTTTATCTGTCACCACACCAATTGGCAATGTTCCCTCATTGGGATATCGTGCAGTAGTCATAGGTGTGTGATCATAAAAGAGTTCCAGAGGTGCCGAATTAATGGCTATTGAAAAACCAAATTGTTTAAATTCCCCATAGTCGTAAATACCTAATTTTTTCAGATCACATTGATATATAGCATTTTTCGGTAGTTTTTCAATAATTCTGGAAATCATCACAGAATCCTTTAAAGGACTAAAAAAACTTTTATTAATCAGTTTTCCACCCAAAAAACGAACTTCTTCATGATTGAAGCTTTGATACGTAATTAAAGCTTTCTTCGTTCCTGAATCTTTTTCTTTAAGACGAAATGTTGTATCCAAAAAATAATCCCCCTTCCGAAAATTAACAAAAATTGATTTTTGTCTCTGCTCTTTAGATAAAGATCTTATTAGTTGTTGTACTTTTGTTATTGATTTAATTGGTTGATTAAAAGATCCTATATTCAAATCATTCCCTAAAGAAGAAGATACAAAATAGCTAATCTCCTCTTTTCCCGAGACAGAAAACGAAATGAATATAGATAAAATGATAAAAAAAATGAATCTCATTATGATAAATATTGAAGTTTACATATATTAAATCAATCGAAAATAGGCACTACTGACTATATTTAAATATCAGTAGAAAACCTACTTTCGAGATATTTGAGAAGTCTAAATTCTTCTATTTAACTGTTATTCTTGATCTATTATGATTTTGTTAGTAAAGATTCCTCTTGTTGTTTGAATTGATATAAAATACAACCCACTACATTTTGGGATATTTAATTCTATAGTTTTAGAGTTTACCATCTCTTTTTCACTTATTGACCTTCCAGAAATATCAGCTACTTTTACTATTACTGTAGCATCTGGCGAATTCAATCCAGAGATTGTTATTTTACCTCTTGAAGGATTTGGGGAAACATTAAAACCAGGTGAAGTAATTTCAGGAGTACTACTAAGTGTTAATAGCGATTTTAAACCAGTTGTCATCAAAGTGTTGATTTGAGCTTCTGATAAAGCGATGTCCTTATAGAAAACTAATTCATCTAACCAACCTGCAAAAGGCCAAGCAGTTCTATACTTTCCACCGTCTCTTGCCCCGTCCATACACGCATCTGCAGCATCTGCTCCCCAAAAGGAAGATATTCCGGTAACACAATTATAATTATTAACTGCTCCAATTTCAGAAGAACCTTCGAGAGGCATAGTTTCTATTGTTGTTGGAACAATAGCATCTTCCTGCTTCTTGTAATCTAATCCGATTTCTCCATCCATGTATACTCTTAGCTCGTGTGCTGTTTTGTCTAAAACAATTGCGACGTGCTGCCATGTTTTTTTGGCAGCTGAACTGGTTTGGTTTGTTAGATTTATCAATTTTGCGGTTTGTTCAACGCCGGCAGCATCCAATCCCCGAACGGTTACTGTTAAAGCACCCTTATAATTAGAAACGACTATACCTGCTGTGGGTGGGCCAAAAGAAACAATATATTCGTCTTCTGACATTCCTATTTCAGTTGGGTCACTTTCACAAGGTTGATTACTTTTTGTATAATCTCTGGCCGATTTGTACCAAAAAGCCAATGTTATACTATTCGTCAAAGTTGAAGTGTACAAGTCAGGACTATTTCCAACAACATCTTCCGGTAAACCATTACCACTCATAAAAATTTGATCAATTGCTGATGAGTGAAAGCATGTATGAACTCCATCGCCACAGTGATCATGAAAACCAGAAAAATATGCGGCATTTCCAAACTTTCCTGGCTTATAACCACCAAATGCTGGCTTTACCTCCTCAGCACACTCTACACGATAAGAATACCAATAGCCATCATGTGCACCCACAGCATCTTTTACTGTGTTGCTCCATACTGCATCGTCAAAAAGATAAGCCGCAGCTGGTCTTGGAAAATCTGCTGCCATAGTAGTTTGTAACGCAACTGTTGCGAACATACCAAATAAAAATAGAATTTTTTTCATCATAATATTTATTTTAAAAAGTTTCAACAAAATTAGATCAATGAATCGATTCAGTCTATGGATAAAATAATCATTTTATGGTTGAATTGCATTTTTATTAATATAATGACACTTATACAATTCATATAAAATGTTTAAATCCAAAGAATATCGTTTTATATATCTGAATATCTTATTATTAATACTAAATATTTATATATTTGAAAAAAATTAAAATATAGAAATATTTTATTCATTCCTTGAATTTATTAATTTTTAAGACACAACTAAACTTGTCAGAAAATTTCAAGTACTATGTCAGGTTAGATGGAACATAGTTATTATGCTTATATTTTTTACTTTTTGAAGATGGTTATTAAGGTGAAATAGCACTTCATCAATTGTGAACTTTGGCCCGGCATAGTTTTACTATTTCTTCAAAACATTTAAAAAAGGAGCTATCTAAAAGGAGAAAAAATCATTCTGTTCGGCTAATTGGAACTTTGAATAACGACCAATTTGGAGGTATCCATTTCAAATAAATATAAAATAGTTGAGGATTCACACTACAATCTAAGGAGCGATGGGTATATTTGCCTGCTGATAGGTGTTAACTGATTGAGGTTGGGTTGTAAACTTATCTATCCACCAGCTTTTCATCCGTTCGTATTTATTCTTCACTCTCAAGAAACAGAATTCCATTATGAACAATAGAAAACATCTATAATATTATTATTCTATGCATTGTCATAATTCCTGTTTCGTTTAGTTTTTGGTCTCGCAGCGGCGAGATTAGATGCTATTAAGAAACATAGGATTATTTGTTTTATGTCAACTCCCCTATTTACGCGATATTGAAAAAAACTCAGTCGAAAAACAGAAACAAAATTATAAGCACAAAACATGCAATCAGTACAAAGATCGTGTATTCATTCTTAATTTTATTTATGTATTTATAAATTTTCATTATTAGTCTTTATATAAGTTTGTTGAATTATGAAATTATATTTTTGAATTACGTAAAATCAAAAAATAACTGTTAATAAAAAGTGATAAAGTCAGTTTGCAAAAGTTTGATCATAGCTTAGCGTATCATCATTTCACTTAAGATATACTGTCTTCAATAACTTTCAATCCATTCCAATGCAGGCTTCTCGTCAAAAAACATTTTTATTGGAATGCTTTTATTATTGCTGGTAGTTTCAAAAAATCTGAAAAAATCCCTATCCTGTTTCTTCGCAATATAGGCTGATGGAATAAACTTTAATTTACTGTTAATACTATCATAATGAGCAGAAAACCAATAATATGCTTCAGTTATTGAAATCTTGTTTCTTGACAACCTATAATCGAAGATTATTTTGTATTTCAGTTCATTTGCTTTCAACAAAATTATCAATCCCATTGCAGCCACTTCTTTTGTTTCCAGGTCTCCTGTCGTAATAACAACAATCGTTTTGTTTTCAGAATTTATTTTATAGTTGTATTTCATTATTTTTTTGAACTTGTATTGAATTATTTTACCAGTTTTGGTTGTGAGAATGCAATCAGGCATTATTTAACCTTAGAAGCAAAATTAAAATTCACATTTGCAGGGATATGTAACATATATAATGCCTATAATAATTATTTAGTTTATTGGTTTCTTAGCGGAATTATTCTTAAAACGGGATAGATAGATTTCAAAATACTGTTTTTAAAACATTCGTAAAAGTAAAGTTCCAACTGGAATCTTTTCTGTGCTGCTTCGATTGAATATAAACAAAAGATAAGCTGAGATAGGATTAGAAGAATCTGCTGTCTTATAAGTTTATATTGAAACTGTTGAGAATACTCCAAATAAAAATAGATTTTTTCATAATAATATTTATTTAAATTGTTTTCCACAAAATTAGATCATTGAATTATTTCATGCTATGGAAAAAACAATCATTTTATGGTATAAATGCGTAAATTAAGTAGTGTCTAAAATATAATGTCGTATAGTCTGCCCACATTATTGAGCAAAAACGACAAGCGTTCTTTGAGATTTTAAAAACTGAGATAGGCATTAAAGGTATCCACTGATACTTGATCCTTTTCCATAATATTTCTATCAGGTTTAACTCAGGAGAATAGGGTGGCAAGAAAAAAATCAAAACGTCTTGCTCTTACCATTCCTCGATTTTTGTTTTGAATTTCCTGGATCTGTGGATTGGAGAGTTGTCAAGAATCACTACGGTCTTTTTTACGGTTTGAGCGACAAAGCGATCCATAAAACCGATGCATGTATCCGCATTGTATGTTCCTTCATGCATGTCGAAAAACAAATTGTTTTTACGGGTCATCAAACCGACTACATTGAGGCTTTTGCCGGCAAAAGGATTTGCTTTCCTTTCATTTGCCAAGCATAGGGAACATTGGGAGTTAGTCCAAAATGGCTTTCATCACCAAAATAAAGATCAATGTATTCGTTGTCTTCCAATACTTTAAGAGTTTCAGTTCTTTATATTGGTATAGTATCCATTCCCAATCGTTCATAAAACTGTAATATCCTGTACGATTCATGTCGGGACGGATAAAGTTTTGTCCGATTCCTTCTTTGAAATTAATTGTCGTCAGGTTTCTGTTTTTAATCCCCTGACAGATTATGCTTTGCACAGCTGCGACTAAAAGAAAGGAGGTAAATAGTGTTTTCATTGTATAAATTGTTCCGATTTATAAAACCTCTTTTATAATTCTACCAATCTGATTTGAAATGATAATTTCCTGAACCAACTTCAAAAACAGCATACTTTTCTTCCATCCGTAAGAATTTAATCTCTTTCAGATGATCAATTGCCTGATTGTCTTCGGTGATACTTTTTATGTTTTTTGTCGGCATGAAAACCGTGGCTGTCGAATTTCCTGGAATAGTCACATCCATAGAAACAGAACCTGATTCTTTTCTCCAGGCACTTTTTATGAGTCCTTTTACAGATTGAAATTCCCCTTCAACAAAATCTAGTTCATTGATGATATAAGGATGAATGATAAATTCGTTAAAGCCAGGTCCTTGTACATCAGGCCGGATACCTGCAAGATATTTATAAAACCAGGTATCAACCGAACCCATCATGGGATGGTTATGTGAGTTCATTTCTCCACCGGTTTTATTTTCCCATCTTTCCCAAAGTGTTGTAGCACCATTTTCCAACATATAACCCCAACTGGGATATGTTTTTTGGGTAACAATTTTATATGCAACTTCCGATTGCCCGTTTTCGGTCAACATTTCCAAAAGGTATTTTGTACAAAGATTTCCTGTTGTCAGATGGTAATCGTTGGCTATTACATCCTGCACAAGATTAGCAGCAATCCGCGACTTTTGCCCCTGCAATTCAATGCCTAGAAATAAAGCAAAAGAGTTTGCTGCCTGATTGTTAGTGCCGTAACCACCCAGTTTTTCATCCCAATAGTTCTGGTTAAATGCTTTTTTAGTCTGTTCTGAAAGCGCATTGTATTTCCTTGCATCTTCTTCCTTGTTGAGTATGGTTGCCATTTGGGCTATCAGTTTTGAATCGTAATACAAATAACCAGTTGACATTAATTTCCCGGGAGTGAATTTTGAAACTGCCCCAGAACCAATACTACCAGGAGTGCCAAATTTCATTGGCGGAGACCAATCCCCATAATATGAATAATTAACAATGCCATCTTCTGTTCTGGATGCCAGGTAATCAACCCAAGCTTTCATCTTGTCGTAATTATCTTCCATAATTTGAGTATTCCCATAAAATTGATAAGACATCCATGCTAAAAGAAGGTAACTACTACTAACCGGGTCGGCCGGTTGACTCCCCCATTTAAACGGTGCAGTATCGGCGATGGCCCCTTCATTGTTTTGGGTATCTCCAATATCGAGAATCCATTTATTATAAAACGAAGGCAAAGAAAAATTATAAAGTGCCTGCTCAATTCTGACTGTCATATCGTTAAGCCAACCCATTCGTTCATCACGTTGAGGACAATCAGTTGGGATACTATGAAGGTTGCTAGCTTCGGTGGACCAAACCATCCGATGAATACTATTTAATAATTCGTTGCTGCACTTAAATTGCCCTGAACGGTTCACCGATGATCGTACTACATTAATTTGGAAATTTTCTTTTTGAGGTTTACCCGGGAAACCTTCAATTTGAATATACCGGAATCCGTGATAAGTAAATGAAGGTTCCCATTGTTCTTCACCATCACCTTTTAAAATGTAAGTATCTTTTGCTTCCGCTGTTCTTAAATTATCCTGATTAACTGTTCCATCGGCAAATAGTGATTCGGCAAATTTTAAAGAAACCATTGCGCCGCGTTCTCCTTTCACTTTTAGCGAAGCCCAACCTGCCATATTCTGGCCGACATCAATAACATAGATGCCCGGCAGTGGTTCTTTAATACTTTCAGGCATAAAAGAATTCACGATTTTTATTGATTCCATCTTTTGGGCAACCAATTTCCCTCCAGGTGGATCAACAATATTGGCCATTACCCAACCAGAAAGGCGGTTGGGGATTGAATCTATATTTTTATAACCCGGCATTTCCCAGCCTGAACGCTCAAGGCGGGCATCGTAAACTTCTCCGTCATAAATACTGTTCTGAATCATTGGTCCTGTACTTACTGTCCAAATCCCTATAAATGGTTCATTCCCAGTTTTGATGGTTTCAATAGTTCCATCAGTATAAAATAGTTCTACCTGAAGAAGTAATTTAGGTGTTCCGTACCAACCACTACCAACCACAACACCAATGGTATTTTCACCTTGTTGGAATTTTTGGGTGACATCGTATGTAGTATAAAGTACTTGCTTGCTATAATCGGTAACTCCAGGATCCAACACATTGTCACCAAGATGAATACCATTAATTGTAACTTTATTGTAACCGATTCCTGAAACATAAAGCCTGGCTCTTTTTATTTCTTTTTCAACTAAAACTTCATTCCTAAAATACAATGCTTTTCCATTCAATCCAGGAGTCATCCCAATCCATCTGGCTTTCCAATCCTCTTCATTCAACAAGCCCATTTCGAACCATGCAAGTTCGTTTGAAACAGCTTCGTTGCCAGCATTATCCCAAATTTTTATTTTCCAAAATACTTTTTGCCTGCTTTCAAGTCGGGGACCAACATAAGTAGTTCCTACCGATTTTGAAGATCCAATTTTCCCGCTATCCCATATTTTAGGCTTTCCTTCTTCAAGATTTTCCAGAGACTCTGCAGCCCAAATTTGGTAAGCAACTTGTCTCACCCCTCTTTTTGATGCTTCTATCCGCCAACTAAGTTGGGGCTTTTGGATATCTGTTCCCAACGGATTAGTAATATACTCACATTTCAAATCTAAAACCCGCAATGATATCCCTTCGTTACTCCCATTACTTTCAGCAAATGAGGAGCTACTAAATAAAAATATGGCCAAAATTATTTGACCTAAAATTAAAACCTGTAATCGTTTTTGATTTTTCATTTCATTAAAATTATTAAGTTATATATGCGGTTATATATGCGGTTTTCTATTTTGGAGAAACTATTTTTACAAAATATGCGCTCAAACCATTACTTTTTAAACTCTATTTTGCGTTCAAATCAATTTTTTAACGGCAATTTTGCCATGCAACCTGTCAAGTTCCGCAATACTATAGTATTCATTCTGAATCAGGCATTATTGAATAATTCAGTCAATTCATTACAGAATTACACTATTTACCAAATATTGCTTTGGTACTCATTGAATTTAGAAACTTAAAAAAACCCATTGCCATTTCTGGCAAGAGACGCAATTTAATCTAAATCAAACCTAACTAAACTTCCTATCCACTTTCTATGATGAGTGCATTCTTTCTTTATTGAAACAACAACTCACTTTTTGAGACAAAACGTCAATTTCCTAATTTTACACGAAGCTTTTCGCCCTGGTAATTGACTTCTTTAAATTCAGTAATCGGTTCTTTATTCACCAATGACTTTGGAGAAACTAATACTATCCGGAATACTTTTTCTTTGGCCATTCCAACAAAGTCACCTTTTCGTTTGCCAAATGTTAGTGTTTGGGTTTTTTCGTTCCAAATAATAGGGATTATCGAAAATTTCCCCTTTTCATAGTTATAGTTTTCTCCTTCATCTTCATATATATTGAACGAACCATCGGCTCCTTGGTATACATGTATTTGCATTGGTTCTTTGCTTGGCTGCATGGCATATTGCACTTTTGGCCCGATTGGCAGTATTGAACCAGACTTAATAAATAATGGTATCTTGTCCAATGGCGCATCAGCAGTAATTGTAGTTCCACCTTGTAGTTCTTTTCCACTCCAGAAATCAAACCATTTACCTTCAGGAAGATACACATCCCTTTTTCGAACTCCATTGCGGGTTACCGGGCAAACCATGATCGAACTGCCAAATAGAAACTGATCCTTAATGTCCCAGCATTTTTGATCGTTCGGATAGTCATGCGCCAGCGGTTTTATCACCGCCACACCATTAGTGGTTACCTCATTGGCTGTTGAATAAATGTATGGCATGAGCTGATATCTCAGGTCAATAAAGTTCCTTGCCATATCTTCAAAAGGCTTTCCGTAACGCCACACTTCAGTATTGGAAATATATCCATGAATCCTGAACAATGGGCAAAAGGTGCCAAATTGAAACCAACGTGTCAGCAATTCCTTAAAGGCCTCGTTGGTGTATTGATTGTCGAATTTTGGGTTGAGCGATTTACTGTCGCGAAAGAATCCTCCAATGTCGGTAGTCCAATATGGTAATCCTGACATGGAGAGATTTAAACCTGCGGTGATCTGTTCTCTGAATTGCTCCCAACTTGCCAACACATCGCCCGACCAAACAGCTGCGCCATAGCGTTGCTGGCCGGCAAATGCAGAACGGGTCAGATTGAATACCCTCCTATTTGGATAATCCTTTCTGTGTCCTTCATAAACAGAACGAGTTACCATCAGTGAATATGCCAGGGCATTATGGTCAAATAATCCCAATGAGGTCATTGATCCTAAAGGATAATCCTCAGGTTCAGTACCATCCAGCCATATACTGCTCACGCCTATATCAAACATGGAATCTTTGAGCATCTGGTAGTAACCTTCACGCACTTTGGGATTGAAAAAATCGAGGTTCCCGGCTTTGTCAATTTTATATTGGCTAAGGTTATAACGTTCTTCAAGTTTCTGATTGGTGATTTTTGGCCAGACCGAAACCATCAGGTGAAAATTCAAGTACTTCAACTCCTGACACATCAATTTCGGATCAGGATACAACTTCCTGTTCCATTCGGGACCCCAGGTTTTTTCTGGCCAATAATTCCAGTCCTGAACAATATTATCAATAGGAATGTGACGTTCGCGGTATTCCTTTGCATTCTCGAGCAATTCGGCCTGCGAATGGTAGCGTTCGCGACATTGCCAGAAACCATACGCCCATTTACCAAACAATGGTGCTGCGCCAGTTAGTTTGCGGTAACCTGCTATAACCTCAGCGGGAGAACCGCTTACAAAATAATAGTCGATGCCATTGCCATAGCTGCTCTGAAAAATGGTCTTATCATTATCTGGAAGATTGTAAAAGACCTCTCCCGGTGTCTGAGAATTACTATTGGTGAAGATAATTTCGTAACTTTTGTCCTTTTCGAGGTGAACCTCGCCGCTGTGAAAATCGGGTACCCAGGTGGTGTTGTAATGAATAAGCGTATCACCATTAAAAGTCAGCAATACCGGACCGGCAAAACGTTTACCATTGGGGTTCAGGCTCTCAACGGCAAAATAATAAATCCCGCTTTTCTCCGGAATGAAAACTGTTCTGCGAATATTCTTCACCGAATCAATTAACTGATTAAATTTTAATTTATTTTGAGGGAAGTTAAAATCAGTAATAGAGGTGTTGTTCCATAAAATGCCATAACCTTTGGTCGAGACCATAAACGGATTGGCAATTTCCTGATTGGATTGTTTCAAACGTAAGGGAACATTTTTCAGGTTCATCAAACCATTCTGAAACTGGCCTAAGCCATAAATTGCTTCATCTGCGCAGGTAAACGTTTGTTTGAGATTTATTCCATTGGGTTTAAGCGCCGATGTTAAAAGCTCCCCATCATTGTCACGAAAGGTGATTTTGCATGAATACCCAACAGAAACGGTCATTTGGTCGGTGATTATATGAACTCCGTTTTCATCTTCGGTAACTTTCCAGGCAACAGGATCATTTACCGGCAAAACAAATGGCACCTGATCGATCATTTTTTTATAGGGTTTGGCATAATATTCAACCCTAAAAATATTTCGGGATAAGACTGAAATAACGATTGAATCGCTTTGGGTTTGATAGACTATTCCACGCTCAGTTTTTGTGTATTTTTTCGGTTGTTGTGAAAATGAAAAAAGAAAGAGGATAAAAATCAGAAGATAAAATGTATTTTTCATTTGTCGTTTTTGTTTATTGATTACTACTGCTGATTAGTTGAGAATGACCTTTTTAATTCACATTCGTTTTTAATGTTTTACGTTTCGACACTGTATATTCCCCGAGAGAAACTTGTCATTTGCAAGGTCTCGCTACGGTTATTTTCAGATAATGTTATTGAAATTTTTTTTGAGCATATAAACTTAAACTGCTTTAAAAAAAAATACTAATGAGGGTGATTTTTTTCATTACTGTGATTCAAAATTATAAACAACACATAAACCAATAGTTCGGTAGAAATACATTAACATTTATACGGCAATAGTGCCGTATAAGAGTAGCTCTTTGACATTTTGGTTATTTTTGAGTATGTATGGTTTGATAGCAAACATTGCAATAAATTTTCCTATCAATAAAGTATTGATATTGATTGTTTTAATATCCGAAAGAGAGAATTATTTTCTTTTCTCAATAGGTATTGAATATCAGTGAACAATCTTCGTAACGTTTACCGATGTGAGCGACATATTGATATGAAAATCCAGTTTTCTTATTCTCAACAAGATAGGGGGATCATTTTAAAACAATCACCTATAAACTAAACCTTATTTAACTATTAATTTCTTTTGTTGTATGGCTTGATTGATAGCGTTTCCATCCGTATTTCGGGCTACCATGTTCACTAAAAATATACTTTGTACCTTGTACTGGTAGTTGATATATTTTGAACCAAACGGTAATGCAACCCCCTGGTATTTTATGGCCGATTGCAAATAGGTGGAACGGTTGGCAACCAATACTTTCTTTCCGGTTAACGGATCAATGACCGGTTGTCCGTTCATTGAATCCACTTTGGTTTTATACGTAATGTTGACCGAATCCAACATCGAATTATAATTCTGGTAAATAAACATTGTTTTTTCCAATATTCAGGGTATCACCAGGCCATACTGTATTATAGGTGAAACCTCCATTTCTTTTAAATATTTATTAAAATTATTTCCTACAAAATTAGATCATTGAAATATTTCATGCTATGAAAAAAACAATCATTTTATGATATATTTAACTTAAATATAAACAATTTTAAAAAACAATCACTATAACTTTTGGAGTGGTAAATTAAATTGAAAGCTCTTTACCTGAAAGATCATAATAAAATATCTTAATCTTCTTTCCAAGATACTCAATCTGAAATTGAAATCACATCTCATTTCAACTGGAATTTATTAACCATCATCACCGACTCAGCAGCAGATGGAGATGGAATAAGATTAATTTCTCTTTGAGACCTAACAATATCACCATTAACATTCATTTCGGCTACCATTTCGTATCTCCCTGGGTCTGAGGGAAAGGTAAAACGAAACCTTATTCTACTTATTCCATAGGAACTAACATGTACGATGGAACTTGTAGAAGTATAATTTTGACCATCTTTACTTAAAGTAAGTAAAATTGTTCCATCGTAGCTTTCTTCTAAGTCGTTAATAACGTTAACAAATATATCCGTTGAGGATTGAGCATTATAATCTTTTTCCCACTTATCAATCATCAACCCTACCGGAGAAAATGCAGAACGTACATATTTATAAAACTGCGGTTCGAATATCAGATTTTGAACATCTATCCAATTATCAGAAGTTTGTCCACGCGGAATTGTTGGTCTTGAATACCCTAAGCCACAAAAATGCATTACTCCAGCAGCTCTTCTATGTCCTCGCCAATACTCCGTAAGCATTCCTAAATGTTTAGCGTAAATTGTCCTACGCTCTTCTACCATTAGATTTTTACCCCATAAAGACTCATAAATAAAATCCGTCAATGTAGTGGTACTTCCGTCTCTATTTAACCACAACCAGCCATATTCATTGATTATAGTCGGATTTTCAAAGGTTAAAGGTGCCACATTTAAATCAACTCCCCTATTAACAGCCGTTACAGATCGGTCGTTTGCGTCATTGCATGGTCGACGTATAATTCCGAGGAAAGATTTTAAATAACCATCTATGGGCGGATTAGAAAAAGTTTTTGGGTCGTTAAAAAGATATGGATGGGATTCAATGGGATCTGTTTTTGATTGAGGTTCTGACCAGCCGTTTTCCCAAGGCCTATCACTATAGTCTAAATCTCTACAAAGTTGTATTGCCTTACCAGTCTCAGCTGTTACAGATTCATTTTGTGCATCCCAAATTACTACTGAGGGATGATTCCATCTTTCCTGCATCCATTTTGTATATTCACTGGCCAGATTTGTGGACTTGACATTATTGTTTGAACCGTTAACATTCCAATAAGGATATTCATCCTGAATTAAAAGCCCTATGCTATCTGCAACCTCATACCAACGTTCCGGAGGGAAACCAATACAATATCTCATTGAATTTAAATGCAAATTTTTAAATTGTTGGTGAAGTTTAATTACCCACTTATCATCCCATGGTAAATTTTTTCTCGATTCATCTTCAAAAAATCTATAAATATTTACGTTTGTTCCTCTCAAATAGTATGTTTTTTCATTCAGTAAAGCAATCTTTAGATCTGAATCAAATCGAAACGATCTTAAACCAAAACGAGTTTCTTTTTTATCATTAGTTGTCTGAAGTATTAGCTTGTACATGAAAGGTAGCTCGGGAGACCAAAGAGTGGAACCACTCATATCAACAAGAAAATCAACAGTATTCAATCCTGCCTTAGGGGCACTGATAGTAATCGTTCCTTTTGAGAATTCAAATCCAGAAACCAACTCCACTATTCGGTAGTCCAGAGGGAAACTCAAATTATCATTAGTCTCAATTTTTGCAATGACTCTTAATTTTTTAATAATAGAATTTGGTACGGTTTGAATATTTGATATAAAAGGTTTGTTTGACATAGTTATCTCAATATTATCATAGAGACCTGGGATATATCGAATTTTTTCAATATCAAAACCATTAGCTATAGTATCAGGCAATTCATACATATTACCTACTCCGATAATAATTTCATTCGATGTTCCTGAAGGTTCAATATAGGATTTTAGGTTGTAATAAGAAGGAGTAAAGTTGTTATAATTCTCCCCAACAAAATTGCCGTTCAAGTAAACTTTCGTATGGTATTTTGCTTTAAAAATTTTTAATTGAATTATGTCAAATGAAGCGTCTGACAACGTAAAATTACTTTTATACCAATACCATCCGTCTTTATAAAAGCTACCTTTTACATCTATCGAAGGGAATGCCATATCGACCAAACCAGGTATCATTACTTTTGAAGTATAACTCTGAGGGAATGTACCATTTGTTTTTGTAATACTCCATTCACCGTTTAAACTTTTAACGAGTCTATCTGCATTTTGAGCATTGCAGTTCATAGTAAATAGTAGTATGAAATAAATTACTTTAACCTTTTGGCATTTAATGTTTATCATAATATGTATTGCTTTATTATTTATAAAATGATTTATTATAACTGATATTTTCCAATTTATACTTTTACAAAAAAAACTTCTCATTTATACCAATTATCTGGGTAATATTTTCTGGTTATTTAATAAAAGGTCTGTTTAATTTGGATTTTCTATCCTGTTAAAATAAATATTGGGATTTTAATATGTTTTTGTATCCCTTTCTTGTTTTTTTTAATTTATAAAATAGGGATATTGGGGGACTAATCACTACAACAAAAATACACATTAGGGCAGTAAAAATATTACATTGTCAGCATCTCAATTTTTACCCTCATCGTTGTAATATGCATGCTTGATTACCAAGAATAAAAAAAAATGGAATTTAAATATCGTCGAATTTCCAAAGTCTTGTCCAGGGAATGGGTTTGCTTTGATGTTTGAAGATTAAGCTATGTTACTTATTGACAACGAAATATACGTCATTTAAGTCTCTGATTATGTTGTGATAACGTAAGCATTCGGCGTAGTACATCTTGCCTAATCCAAATTTAAACAAATGAATTCGTTAAGATCAACATTTTATTCTTATACTTATTTTACGACAATATACTGATCTAAATACTTACAACACTAAAACCAGATAATTAAGTACTTAGTTACTTGACTTATTCATAAAATGAGAAGGGGAGACTCCGAAATGGAGTTTAAAACATTTGCTAAAGTAAAGGGAGTCAGTGAATCCCACACTGTATGCAATTTCTGAGATATTTAGTTTATTTTCTATTATAAGTTCCTTAGCCCTTTGTAGTCTATATGATTTAATTAATGCATTTGTTGATTGATTTGATTGAGCCATTAATTTTCGATATAATTGAACTTTACTGAGAGAAAAATATGCAGCAATTGAATCTGTTCGCAGGTTTGGATCTGAGATGTTCTTTTCCAGATATTCATAAAATCTCTTCAAGAATAATTCATCTGTTGGTAATGAGCTTTTTCCATAATCATCATCCTTGGGTGCAACAAGGAAATGATACTTTATTTGTTTTCGTAATATTAGTAGATTTTTTATTTGAGACTTTAGTAGTTCGTTATTGAATGGTTTTGAAATATAAGCATCAGCACCGAATTTATATCCATCTATTTCCTCGTTCACAGAGCACTTAGCAGTCAACATAATTATTGGTATATGACAAGTTCTCAACTCTTTTCTCAACATCCTTGTCAGCTCTAGTCCATCAATAACAGGCATAAGTATATCTGTTATTACTAAATCAGTATTGTTTAATAATATATACTCATATGCATCCTTACCATTTGCAAACTGAAAAATATTATATTCATTTGATAGTAATGAAACTATAAAACTCCTTATCTCGTCATTATCCTCTACTACAACTATTTTTTTCAACGATTCATCATTAAGATTCTCATTCTTAGATAAGATGTTTAATCCTATTGGTAATTCTGGTGCGATCATATAGACGTAATTATCAATGGATTTTCCGTTTTCTGAAATCACTGAATCGAATAAATGATCTTTCCCGGTTTTAATATTGACTTGAAATGTTGTTCCAATTCCTAATTTACTCTCTACAGAAATATCACCTTTATGAAGTAAAACTATATCTCTTGCTAATGAAAGTCCAATTCCTGTACCTCCATTTATTTTTGAATTATTTACCTGATAAAATCGTTCAAATATTTTGGTAAACTCACCTGTCTCAATTCCTTGACCGGTATCCTGGATACTAATGATAACAGAATCATTTTCTTTATCATCTATTAATTTCACAGTTACAACACCATTTTTGGGTGTAAATTTGAATGCATTTGAGAGGATATTGTATATTGCTATCTCAAATTTCAATATATCAAAATATACAAACAATTCTTTTGAAGGGAAATCGAGTATTAGTTTAATATTCTTTTCAATGGAGAGTTCCTTAAAGTTCAACGATAAATTTTTCACAAATAAAACAATATCGTTTCTCGAAAAAACTAATTTCATTTTTCCTTTTTCTACTTTTCTAAACTCCAATAATTGAGTAATCATTGACATTAATCGATGCAAACTTTTTTCCATTATCTCGTATTGAGAGTATTCTTTTGTGGATCTATTGGCAGTAGCCATTAATAGTTCCAATGGACCCTGAATGAGAGTCAAAGGTGTACGAAACTCATGAGAAATACTGGTGAAAAATTGCAACTTCATATCATTTATTACAATTTCCTGTTCGTTTTCTTTTTCTTTCAATTTTATTTCATTGACTAGCACTTGCCTTGTAATAATAATACGGCGTGCAAATAACAACAAAAAAATGATTACAAAGAAATAGAAAAGAAATGCATACCATTTCAACCAGGGTGGAGGTAATACCTTAATCACAATAGACCTGCTTTTACTCCAGACTCCATCTTCATTTGCCGCCTTTACATGGAAAATGTATTTCCCGGATTTTAGGTTTGCATATGTTGCACTATGTATATTTTTAACCTCCTGCCATTCTGTATCAAAATTATCAAGTTTATATGCATAAGTTACTGAATTGCCAATTCCAAAATTTATTGCAACAAAATCAAGACTAAACTCCGACTGTTTATATGAGAGCGTTATTTCGGACATCTCATTTATATGCTTATCCAATGGAGAATTTTCTTTATCATTTAACACCGATTTATTGAAAATTCTAAAATCATTAAATACAATTTTTGGAGGGATGCCATTCTCTTTCAATTCCCCGGGCAGAAATGAGATTACACCTTTAATACCTCCAAAAAATACTCGTCCGTATTTATTTTTAAAAATAGAGTTTTGAGAAAATTGGTTTGTTAATAATCCATCCTTTTGAGTTAGTATTTTAATTTTTTTACTGATTGGATCGAAACGAACTAATCCATTATTTGTACTAAACCACATGAAACCATTCGTATCCTGAGTAATACCACAAATAACCTCACTAATTAAACCATCTTTTTTCCCAATAACTTCAATGTGTCTGGTTTTCGGATTATATTTATTTACCCCTGCATTTGTACCTATCCAATAATTACCAATTTTGTCCTGAAAGAAACAATAAACATACATACCTGTTAAATGATCACGCTTTTCTGTTTTATTTTTCAATACAGTCCTTACAATTAGGTTTTTATCAAATTGTTTTACACCTTTATCATTTCCACACCATATACTACCTTCTGAATCCTCAACAATAAATTTAATATAATCGTCTATATTTTTGTTTTCTAAACGAACAAAACGATCTTCTTTCGAATTATATTTACTTAACCCTCCTCCCCAGGATGCTGCCCAAACATTCCCATTTTTATCCACCAGAATATTATGCATATAGTTCTGTTCTGCAATATTTTTTCCATTATTTCCCAAAGTATTATTAAAATAGTGTTTGATTAAACCTGAGTTTGCATTTATTCTATACACCCCATATTCTGTTGCTACCCAAATTTGCTGTTTATTATCACCTGTAATTGAAATAATATTCGTCACAGAAGGAAAATTAATATACTTCTTTTTTATTTCATTGTAACAACTAAGGATATCACTTCCTATCCACAAATTCCCCTTGAAATCCTGAAATATTCCCTTCACAGCATCTCCTTCTATACCATAAGGGGAATAATCTGATTTGACGTAGTATTGTATTTTTTTTCTATTAATATAATTTATGTCTATTCCTTTATTATCGGTTCCTACCCACAAATTTCCTGTTATATCATAAAAGACACAACGTATATTGCTGCTATTCAAAGAGCCATATTTATAGTCATCTACATATTTTATAATTTGATTATTCTTTTGGTTTATCTCTATGAGTCCACTTGTAGTTGCTACCAAGATATTGCCTAAAGGATTTGATATCAAACTCCAAGCATGTATCACATTACCTTTATTTAACATAGAAAGCGGATCATTAAAAACAACAAATTTATTTTTTTCTCGTGTTATTTTAGTAATTCCCTGATCAAAACTAACCCATATATTCCCTGCTTTATCTTCTATTATGGAATTATTTCCCCAGGATATATTACTCACTTTTGGGAATTGAATGATTAAATTGAATTTATTATCAAAACAATAAAGTTTTTCCACTGTCCCAACCCAAATATTGCCTTTTGAATCCTGTTTAATACTCGAAATATTTTCATGTGACAAGGATGGATTTTTACTTATATAAAAAGAAGTAAAATCACTTCTTTTTTCATCTAATTTTTTAATTCCATGATCGGTTCCAATTAAAAGATTTCCATTGTATTCAAATATGGTATTTATGTTATCTGATGAATTAAGACTATTTCCTTTTTTTGAATGGAAAAAGCGTTTGAAACAAAATTTTTCTTTATCGAAAAGATTAAGTCCATTATCTGTTCCTACCCATAAACGCTGTTTACTATCTATTGTAATTACTTTAATTCTATTATTGGATATACTATTTTCGTTGTCATTATTGCTAAAAACAGTAAAGTCAGATGAATTAAACATATCTAATCCATCATTAGTCCCAATCCACATTAACCCATTTTCATCTTGTGCAAAACAAATTATAGTATTATTAGATAAGCCATTATCAATTCCAATATAAGAAAATATTAAATCGGAGCTTGCATATAACTTAGTGAAAAAAATCAAGAAAGTAACAACGAAAATTAGCCTTATTCTCATTTGTGATTAGTATTTAAAGTCTTTGAGATACGAAAATTTATCAACTTATTTAGTTTTCAGTTCATTGTTTATTGATTCCCCTTCACTAGTGTCTATTAATTTATGTTAACGAGCATCGAACTCCAATTGCAACTGTCCGTCATCCTGGGTTTGCTCCACCTCTACAGGCTGGAACAGGTCCCTGTTATTGTCTTTTGTCAGGAGGGAACTGCCCAGTATTCTCATGACTTCATAGATGCTTCTGTTGAGTTCAAGCGTTCTTTCAATGATTGCAACAGTGCAGTACGTGACGATAGCCACATAAATCTGTAT
>Ga0209123_1000542_pt1 | contig 46991 bp, 30 predicted proteins | sample BarGraIncu00431A_FD_184500 | JGI IMG/M metagenome (GOLD analysis project Ga0209123, IMG submission 184500) | Arctic peat soil microbial communities from Barrow, Alaska, USA - Barrow Graham LP Incubations 004-31A (SPAdes) (version 2) | ecosystem: Environmental > Terrestrial > Soil > Wetlands >...
TCAGAATTGTCAAAGAAGAAATCAGATCATTTATAGATGATTTCCGTGATTTAGTTATGGTACTCGCTTGTGCCTTATCTAATTTCAAACTAAAATATCAATAACAAACTAACTTATATAAACTCTAATTTTAAAAATATATTTTTAGTGAGCTAATTTTTCAATATTACTTGTTGAGTCATTATATCCGATTTAAACTTCTGAGTATTTTTTTTAAATCAAAAAAGGCTGTTAATTAATTAACAGCCTCCTTTTGTTTAAAAAATGCAATTATAATCCTAAGAGAGTTTTCAAATCAGGTCCTCCTGGTAAAGATATATAAATAGGGAAAACACCAAAACCTCCAAGTCCAATAATATAGTACCGAGCATTTAACTTTAACAATTTAGAATTCGTAGGATCAACTGAACTTTTCGGATCAGCATTATAAGCTGTCGAATTACGAACAGTTCCAAGATATAAAGGGAAATATGCCTCAATAGGCTGCCCTGAAACTCCTTTGTAATTTAATCCTGTATACCAAACTGTCCATGTTATGTTTCCATTTGCAGCTATCGAAAATATCACATAATCTGATGTTGGACCACCCATATAAGTACCCCATTCGGCTTCTGTTAACATTGCAACAGTGTATGGATTAGGAATCCTATATTGTTTTTTCAAGACAGAATAGTATATTTGAACAGGGGCTACACTTGCAAATACCCAAGAATCATAGAATTGACCGGTACCAACCAAATCCCATTTTACTCGAACTATTGAGACTCTTACAACAGGCACTACACTTGAATATGGATTTAAGTAATTATCACCTGAAACAGCAATTTCAAACGCATAAGATGTTCCAATTACAGATTGTGGAAATCCTACACTAATAGTTGTACTTCCTTTACCTGCCTGAAAACTAGCAGTGGCAGGAATAACAAAAACATTAGAGTCGTTTTTCATTACCTTAAGTGGCACATCAGCTGCACTGGTTGAATCTTTTCTCAATAACGTTACCGTTACTGTAGTCGGTGCTGTAGGATCTAATTCATAACTAGTAGCATTTTTAGGTGAAAAATACACCGTTTGATTACCAGTAGGTACAACGGGCGATGGAGTTCTTACAACTACTTCATTATTACAAGCTGTAATTAAAAACATTGCTATTAAAGCAATCAATATATTTACTTTTTTTATGGTTTTCATATAAATATCCTTTCTTAATTAGTTAATTACACCATCTGTTAAACCAGCACCATCTCCGGGTTTTGGTTGTGTACCATCATTATTATTTGCAGATAATGGAATACCTATATTGTTATTTGTTTCCTTTTGAGGAATCCGTAATAACAAATATCCATCTGTGGCTGCAATATTAAATTTAAAGTCAGCAGGGAAATTTGAGGTAACGCTTCCGGTAAAACGTACAATGTTCTTTCCTAAACGCATAATATCTGACATTGAGAAACCTTCACCCCACAATTCAATTCTTCTTTGCAACCAAACATCATTCTGAAAAGCAGCAGGAGAACTAGCAGCTGAAGCTACATAAGAAGGGTCTCTATATGTTGTCACAAAATTAGTCAAAATATCTTTTCCTCCTTGTAAATTTCCTGCCATAGCAGTTGCTTCAGCTTTTATAAGAATCATTTCCTCAACACGCATTATACACCAGTCACCAGCATTAATATTGCCTCCAATGTGGTCGTATTGACCAAATTTAACGACTGTGTAAGGCAAAAATGGTAATTTAATATCTGGTATTGCAAGTGGTGGTACAGCATTTCCGGTTGCACTTCCACTAGGCCAAGTCCAGGTTACAGTAGCCATATTTGGAGAATAAAGCTTATCATCTACCCACCATCCTTTACGAACATCAGTTGCAGGAATTTTATTAAACAAAAGAACGTTAATAGATTTATAACAACCTACAGCTGCTGAATAAGAGTCTCCTGAAAAAGAGCCTAATATTGCAGGCCAGGACGGATATGCATTTGGTATGTTTGTTGGCGTTAATATAATTGCCCACATCCAGTTTTGATCGGCGGCAGTAATAAATCTAGGTGCTGACACTTGAGTTCTTGAATAAGGAGTATATCCAGCCATTGCTAGATCAGCATCAGCCGCAGCTGCAGCCCAATTTTCCATATACAAATTTGCACGTGCACGCAATCCATAGGCAACTTTCTGATCAATTTCAGCTTTTGAAACTCTTGTATATCCGTCTAAATCTGTAATAGCAGCTGTTAAATCATCAATTATAAGTTTATAAACGTCTTTTAATGCTGCTCGTGGATTATTTGATGGATCAGCTGTTACAATCTCAGTATTAATTGGAACAGAAGGTTTATCTTCATTTCCTTTATATTTGAATTGAAAATAAGGAACTAAGGATAAATAATCAAAAGCTCTTACTGCTCTTGCTTGTGCCTTATATATTTTCAATGTCGGATTATCCGTGTTAGCTGGAATTGTGGCTAAAATATCATTAGCCAATTTCAATTGATTATAAAAAATAGCCCAACGCATATAAGGATTTGCATACGTATCAGCCCTATCTGAATATTGACTACTTACAGAAAACCAATTATAACCACTATTATCACTAACCATATCCGGTCCGTTCAAATCCTGAGAAAGACATGCGGCAGGATAACCCATATCATCATCCCTATACTGTGTCCCAAATATACAATATTGTTTACCAATAATGGCATACATTCCATTAATATCTGCTGATACTCTTGCGGGAATAGCTAATGCAGTTTCAGTCTTTTGGTCGGAAGTAAGACTACCGCCTTGAGGAGATGTGTTTAAATCTGTACAAGAAGAGATAAAACCAAATCCTAAAACCAAAAATAATAATTTATAAGTTAATTTCATAATTTTTATTTTTTTTATTTATATTAAAGTTTTATAGATATACCACCTGTAAGGGTTCTTAAAGGAGAATAACTAAAGTTGCCAGTAGTTGTTGAACTACCTCCACCCAATGACTGTCTTGGATCTAATCCCTGTCGCGCAGATATTATGCCTAAATTATCTCCGGATACAAATAAACGCAAACTTGAAATTTGAAATTTAGTTGTAAATTTTTTAGGAAGTGTATATCCGAATACAACGCTATTTAAACTTAAATAATCCGAACTAGTTAAGAAACGGGAAGATTGATATCCATATGAAGTATCTAATACATCTAATCTTGGAATAGTTGTTGAAGGATTTTCAGGAGTCCATGCTTTTAATATGTCAGTACTCCAGTTAACTCCTCTTGAGTTTGAATCTCCGTTGTGCATTAAAGCTTCGTAAGTTCCATCATACAATTTACCGCCTAATTGATATGAAAACTGTAAAGAGAAATCAAAACCATAAGCATTCACTTGTGTTCCAAAACCACCATATACTTTGGCCAACGTACTTCCAAGGTCTGCTTGTTTTGCTTTTGAATAGTCAGTGGTTGTTGTATTGTCGCCATTATCCGGATCAACAAAATATTGAGCTTTACCGGTAACCTGATCTACACCTGCATATTTTTTCATATAGGTTTCGTAAAGTGAACCTCCTATTCTATAGATAGAGTTACTTCCTTTTATACCTGTTGCTTTAACGGCAGCTGCTAAATCCGTAATTTTATTTGTATAAGATGTAGCATTGACATTGGCAGTCCATTCGATATTTCTATTTTTGAAAATTGTTCCATTCAAATCAATTTCAAAACCATCATTAACAATCGAACCCACATTCGTTGGGAAAGAATTATATCCTAACGAAACAGGAACCGGCTGGTTATATAATAAATCTGTCGTTTTCCTACTAAAATATTCCACACTACCATTTAATTTCTTGTTAAAGATTTCAAATTCTATTCCTGTATTGAATGCATGAGAAGTTTCCCATGTTATATCTTTATTTCCCTTATATGCAAAAGCTACAGCGAAGTCACCATTACTATTGGAAACAGTATATTGATCAAGATAGGCATAATAATTTCCAATGTTGTCATTACCTTGTGTACCATAACTAGCTTTTACCTTTAACATATTAATCCAGTTTAAGTCACGCATAAAATCTTCTTTCGAAAGTAGCCAAGATGCACCTGCACTACCAAAATTACCCCAACGTTTATCAGGACTAAATCGGGAAGAAGCATCTCTACGAAATGACCCGCTTAAGAAATATTTCCCATCATAGTCATATTGAAGACGTGAAAGAAAACCCATTGTTGCATAACTCTGAGTGCTTGATGAAACGCTGGGTGGGGTTTGAATTGCATTATCTAACTCACCAATATATGGATCGTAAAGTTTGGTATTTGAACCTGCAAGACTTTGACTTGTTAGTGAGTATGATTCGTAACCGGCCAAAATATCTAAGTTATGTACACTTGCTATCGTTTTTTTATAAGTTGCCAGGTATTGTTGATTTATTGTAAGTTGTCTAGCACTTGACACTGATACATAACCGGTACTTCCTACACTTCCACCATAAAATTGGTTGTACAAATTATTAGAACGTTGATTGTAAGAATTAAGTCCAAAGTTTGTAGTTAGTTGAAAACCTTCAAAAGGAGTTAATATGGCATACCACTTAGCATTGACTGCATCAGTATAGGCGTGTGATTTATCTAATTGCAATGTGATGGCAGGATTTGCCAACGGCATAAAGGAACGTGTAAAATTAGTTGATGAACCCCCAAAATCGTAAACAGTAATTCCTCGATTATCAACCATTTTAGTGCCATCAGGATTGCGTACATACATTGGATAAATTGGAGCAATCATATTGGCAATATAAAACACGTTACCTGAAGAACCCCATGATGTCTGGCTACTTGGTTGTTGAATATCATAATTTGTATAACCGATATTTGTGCCAACTTTTAACCATTTTTTGGCTTGATAATCAACTTTAGCAAGACCTGTATAGCGAGTAAACCCAGAATTTGAAACGATTCCCGAGTCATCTAAATATCCGGCTGACATATAATAATTAATTTTATCAGATGAACCTGCTACAGAAACATTATATTCCTGACGCATATTTCCTTTATTAAAAAGTTCATTGTACCAATTATCCGGCGTATAATAATATTTACCATCGGTATAACCTAAAGTAGCATTAGGATTTAATTTAAAATTAGTTCCAACTAGTCTTTGTCCAGCTGGAACAGTATAAACATTATAACCTAATCCAGTTTTTGAAGTTAGATTTGCATCTGCATAAGCGTACGCTGATGCTGCACTTTCTCCATTAAATAATCTAGAATTATATAATGCCTTGTAAAAAGTTTCGTAATACATTGCAGGATCTGTCATTACATTGTAATTTGGAATAGCACGAGAATTCGATCCAAATTTGACATCCACTGTTATTACTGCTTCTTTTGAATCAGATCTTTTTGTTGTAATTAAAATAACTCCATTTGCACCACGCGATCCATAAATTGCATTTGCAGCAGCATCTTTAAGTACGGTCATACTTTCAATGTCCTGTGGATTTATAGCAGAAATAGCTCCATCGTAAGGAACACCATCTACAACATAAAGTGGACTATTACTAGCACTCATCGAACCAATACCACGAATCCTTACGGTTGCTGAAGAACCGGGCTGTCCGTTATTCGAGGTTACCTGAACACCTGCAACTTGTCCTGCTAATGCATTAGTAAGATTAGAGATTGATTTTTGGCCAATTTTGTCAGCTTTAATTACTGCAGCCGATCCGGTAAATGCCGATTTTTTAGCAGTACCGTAAGCCACAACTACAACTTCATCGATTAATCTTGATTCTGATTCCATTTTAACTATCATGTTGTCTTTTGCTTCAACATCGATAGTTTTCATCCCAATGTATGAAATAACCAGATTTTTTGCAGCTCCCTGCAAACTAATTTTAAATTCACCATCTGTTCCGGTAATTGTACCTACAGTTGTACCCTTTACCATTACAGTAGCACCAATAACCGGTTGCCCATCATCCACGGAAAGTACTTTTCCCGAAATAGATTTCGTTTGAGCATTAACCAAACCTACGCTAACCAATAAAAGGCAAGCCAATAAGAACGTTAGTTTTCTCATAAATTTTACATTTTGTTTATTAATCTTCTTTAATTTGCGTTTTTTCAATATGTTCATTTAATCAGCATGCAAAAATATAGTATTAATAATTAAAAAACAAGTGTTTTTGATGATAAATAGAAATAATATGCAATTTTATTGTGTCAAATTGTAGGTAATTTGTTTTTTGAAGACAATTATTTTATCCTCGTATCAATAATTTACATTCATTTACACATTGATATATACCTTATAACGTGTGTATTACAAATTAAATAATGTTAATAATAAATAAATATTTAATGTCTATTAATAAACCAAAATTGAAAATTTCGATATTAAAAGTTTTTATAAAAAACAAATATTTAACCTTATAAACAGTCTTTTTTATGTTAATATAGTAACATTTCTAAGCAAAACCACATCAAATAATGATAATTTTCCACTTTATGAAACAACATTTTTGAATCAACTTACAAATAGAAACTTATTTTTGAAGTATTTTGACACAAAATACTTCAAAACAAAATATTATTCATCTTGTTAATACAAACTATTAAACTTGGAATAATATGAAAGGGTAAATGAATTAATCCAATTCCACGTCCCCATACTGTAATACATTTTTACACCTTTTACTTTAATTGTTCAACTTCAACTATCAACATAATCATAAAACGTAGAAAGTAATTTCGTTTCGTTAATCATGCCAAACAATATGAACAATACATAATAATCTGTTTTCAAAAAAAGTGGAACTTCCTATTGGTCATAGCTAAAATAACTGTTTAATGTTTTATTTGAATTATTTCAGCCATTTATCCAGCCATTCATAGAAAGTTCGTTGCCATAGAATTCCGTTTTGTGGTTGTAGTACCCAATGGTTTTCGTCTGGGAAAATCAACATTTCAGCCGGAACTCCGCGCAACACCGCTGCGTTGAAAGCCGCCATTCCCTGCGATGCCAAAATGCGATAATCTTTTTCGCCATGAATAACCAAAATCGGCGTGTCCCATTTGTCTACGAATAGGTGAGGCGAGTTGGCGTACGAACGCTGTGCAATGGCGTTGGCTTTGTCCCAATATGCGCCGCCTAAATCCCAGTTGACAAACCACATTTCTTCTGTTTCTAAATATTGTTGAGGAAGGTTGAACATACCGTCGTGTGCCAGAAATGCTTTGAAACGTTTTTCGTGATGGCCGGCCAGCCAATACACAGAAAATCCACCGTAACTTGCTCCGACACATCCAAGTTTGTCTTTGTTCACATATGGTTCTTTTGCCATTGCATCAATGGCTGAGAAATAATCTTTCATATTCTGTCCACCATAATCTCCGCTAATTTGTTCGAGCCATTCCATACCAAAACTTGGTAACCCACGACGATTTGGAGCCACAATGATATAATCGTTAGCAGCCATGAGTTGTAAATTCCAACGATACGACCAAAACTGACTGACAGTTGATTGTGGTCCGCCTTCGCAGAAAAGCAAAGTCGGATATTTTTTTTTTTTATCAAAATGTGGAGGATAAACCACCCAGGTAAGCATTTGTTTATGATCCGTGGTTTCAATCCAGCGCTCTTCCACTTTTCCCATTTCCAGTTTTGCCATAATATCTTTGTTCTCGAACGAAAGTTCTTTTTCCAAACCAGTTTTTGGATCAATTGAATAAATTTCGTCGGGTTTACTCATCGAATGTTTTACACCAATCAGTTTTTCTTTAGCTTCAGCTACAAACGAATAATCCTGTACGCCTTTAGTAATTTGAGAGATTTTTTTGTCGGTTATATCCACACGGTAAATTTGAGTCAACGCATGCCAGCAACTTACAAAATAGATGGATTTGCTATCTGCAGTCCAGCACAAACCGGTTGAGTTCTGATCAAAACCAGCAGATAAATCTGTTTTCTCAGCGGTTTGCAGATTCATTATAAACAAACGGTTTTTATCGGCTTCGTAACCGTCACGCTCCATGCTTTCCCATGCCATCCATTTTCCGTCAGGCGAAAATGTAGGGTTTTGATCGTAACCCATCATTCCGTCAGTTTTATTTTCGGTCTTTTTGGTTTCAATATTATAGAAGTAAATGTCAGAATTAGTAGACAGAGCGTAAGCTTTTCCTGTCTTTTTGCGACAAGTGTATGCAATTGTTTTTCCATCCGGACTCCATGCCAGTTGTTCAATTCCGCCAAAAGGTTTCATTGGACTTTCGTAAGGTTCACCTTTCAGAACATCAATTTCGTTTTCAATTTTATTATCCTTAAAATTTGCAACAAAGGGATGTGGAACTGTTTGTACCCATTCGTCCCAATGTTTGTACATTAAATCATTCACAATAATACCACTTGCCTTTGGAAGATCGGGATATTTATCCAATGTACGTTCACCATATTTTACATCGGCCACGAAAAGGAGTTTTGATTCGTTAGGAGAAAAAGAAAAATCAGTGATACTCTCTTTGCGGTCGGTTATTTGTTTGCGGTCAGTTCCATCTGCATTCATGATCCAAAGCTGCATAGTTCCAGTTTCGGACGATAAGAATGCAATGCGTTGGCTGTCTTTCATCCATTTGGCAGCCGCTTCACGGGTAGCCGTTTTGGTAATTTGTTTTTTATCAGAACCATCAGCATTCATGACAAAAATCTCTGAATTACCTTTATTTTCGGGAATACTGTAATAGGATACACTGTATAAAACTTTTTCCCCATCAGGCGAAACTTGTGCTCCCGCAACCCGTCCGAATGACCAAAGCACTTCGGGTGTCATTCGACCATTTTCAATTTTTGGGTTTTGCTTACCTATGATAACCGGTTTTTCATCTTTGGTGCCACATGCGGCTGTTGCAACGGCTATAGCCATAATACTTGTTTTTATTAAATTATTCATCTGTAATGTATTTATGTTTTATATGTCGAAATATTGTTGAATTCATATTAATTTAAATGCAAATATAAGGTTTTTGAATCATTATTCAATTTGAAATCATAAATTGAAACATTCAGAACATAAATTAAACTTTAGATAATTACTGGAGTCTTATTGCAATTGTTTTTTTCTTAATATGTATTGAATAAAAATTAAAAAAAGCATACAATAATCTTATAGTTTTTCAGTTTAACGTAATATGCATATTATTCTTCAGCAAAATAGGCATATTCACATAAAATCTATAAAATAGTTCGTTTTTTGATGTTCGCATTTACATAAATAACATAATGAAGTCAATTAGCCTTAAATAATAAGTGATTATTAGTTTAATTAATTTGTAATTATATTTTTATTTCATAAACTTTTTCAATAGCTTAACGTTATTATACAGAATAACAATTTTTTTGATGTAAATTTGTCGAATTATGAAGAGAAGGACTATTTGGATTCTAATTATTTTTATGCTTTTGACATTTCTTGGGCTAATTGCTTTACAAGCGCGGTACTTAAGAATAAACGCAGAAATGATAGAAAGTCAATTTAATGAAAATGTACAGCGAAGTTTATTCCAAACAGTTAGTTTAGTAGAAGAAAATGAAGCTCTTGAATATTTGGGTCAAACTCTTGAAGGTGTAGATTATTCAAGTAATAATAATAAGGTTGCAACACTTGAAACGCAAAATATTAGACTTAAGAATAATATTGATAGTATGGCTGAAAATCTGAAATTAACGTCAGAACAAAAAAACAGACCAACAGTCAGATTATCAACAAGTCACGGGAAAGAGACTATTCAGGAAACGTCACGTTATTTACAAGAAAAATTTAAACAAAACTTTTCACGATCTAAAACAATTCTTGATCAAGCAGTTTTCAGATGGATGAAAGAAATTGATGAAAAAGATATTAGTGATAGAGTAAATTTTAGAGATTTAAATGGAATATTGGAAAAAGTTTTAGTAAATAATGGCGTTAAATTGCCTTTTGCTTATTCAATTGTTGACAAACAAGGAAAAGAAATTTACAATTCTCACAAAGACATTCAGCAAGTAAGAGATAATTTCCAAAACAATATTTATATTCAGAAGCTTTTTCCGTTTGAAGAGTCGAATAAAGCAGCTTATTTACAAGTTTATTTTCCGACAAAGCAAAATTACATTTTTAATTCAATGAATTTGCTTTTACCATCGATTGCTCTTATAGCACTTGTTTTAGGTGTTTTTATTGTAGCTTTGATAATCATATTCAGGCAGAAGCAATTAAATAATATGAAAAATGATTTTGTAAATAATATGACGCATGAACTGAAAACACCAATATCTTCCATTTCATTGGCTTCGCAAATGTTACAAGACCCTGGCGTGGGAAAAACACCCGAAACATTGAAACATATTTCTAATGTTATAAGAGACGAAACAAAACGATTAAGCCTACAGGTGGAAAAAGTATTACAAATGGCTATTTTCGAGAAAGATAAATCGATTTTGAAATTGAATGAAATTCGAATTAACTCATTAATTTCAGATATTGTAAGCAACTTCTCGTTGAAAGTAACTATTAAAGGAGGTAAAATTACTTCTAAGCTCGGAGCTAAATACGATTTAGCCTTAATTGATGAAGTACATTTTACTAATGTGATTTTTAATTTAATGGATAATGCACTCAAGTATAGTGATAAACCATTGCTATTGACTATTGAAACATGGAACGAGAAGGATAACCTTCTTGTTAGCATTGAAGATAATGGAATCGGAATCAGTAAAGATGATCTGAAGCGTATTTTTGAGAAATTTTATCGCGTATCTACCGGAAACCTACACAATGTAAAAGGTTTTGGACTGGGGTTAGCTTACGTGAAAAAAATTGTCACAGAACACAAAGGATCTATCAAAGTAGAAAGCGAATTAAATATAGGAACAAAATTTACAATTACAATACCAACTTTTAAAAATTAACGATTATGACAGACGAAAAAGTAAAAATTTTATTATGCGAAGATGATGAAAATCTTGGCATGCTTCTCAGAGAATATTTGCAGACTAAAGGGTATGATGCAGATTTGCAACCCGACGGTGAAGCTGGTTATAAAGCTTTTGCACGTAACAAGTACGATTTATGTGTGTTTGATGTGATGATGCCTAAAAAAGACGGATTTGCATTGGCAGCCGATGTACGTTCAATGAATTCTGAAGTGCCTATTATCTTCCTTACCGCAAAATCGATGAAAGAAGATATCTTGCAGGGATTCAAACTGGGTGCTGATGATTATTTGTCAAAACCATTCAGCATGGAAGAATTATTGTATCGTATCGAATCAATCATGCGTCGCGTAAGAGGCAAACGAGCAAAAGATGTAGTTAGTTACAATATCGGAGGTTTTGTGTTTGATGCACAAAAACAAATTCTAACTTACGAAGGTGAATCAAAAAAACTTACCACGAAAGAATCTGAACTCCTTAACTTACTTGCTGCAAATGCCAATAGTATTTTAGAACGCAATTTTGCTCTGAAAACAATCTGGGTGGACGATAATTACTTCAATGCCCGCAGCATGGATGTTTATATCACCAAATTGCGCAAATTGTTGAAAGACGATCAAAATGTAGCCATTATCAATATTCATGGTAAAGGATATAAATTAATCACGCCTCAGGTAAAGGAAGACTAAGAAATTAGATTCAAATTTTAAAAAAACTCCTGCAAGAATTTTTTCTTTCAGGAGTTTTTTTTGTATTCATATTTGTAACATCCAAAGTTTGAATGTAAATTTTACCTTCAATTTCATTTGAAAATAAATATTATAAAGGTCAGATTGATCTCACATGAAAATATTTCATTAATTTTGGCAAGTATTTACGTTAAACTTCGTTTCAAATATTTCTTGATAGTCTAACATTTACAGCCATTTTTATAAGAACCAGCTCACACAATAAATTCCCAAAATAAAACAACGATCTAACAAACCAGCAATTCTTAAAATTGGCAAAAATACCAAATCCGAAGCGACAATTAACATGTAAATAAAATGTGTTTATAAATAATTTCATTTTATTACTCAATTATTGTAATATGTAATTATATTTGCAAATCAAAAAAACTAAAGAATGACGAAAATCAAAAAACACTAAACTATTAATTCTTTAGCAATGCAAATGAATTGAATCGTGTGTTTGAAAGGCGTATGAGCATATGAATTGACATTCAATTGAATAACAGAATACTGATTTAAAATATATAATAAAAAACTTTTAAAAAACCACAAAAATGGAAAATCCAAGAATTAGAGCTATTGAATTAGACGAAAATCTGAATTCGTACTTAAGTGTTTCTTCTTATAAAATTGGAAAATATACTTTTGAACCAACAAATCAGTTACTCAAGTTTCAAGCAGAATCAACAAAATTGACCAATAAGGAAACATATTTATTGGCATTATTTGCAGCGAACGCCGATAAGTTGATAGAACGTAAATTTATGCAGAGAACAATTTGGAAAGACGATAGCTATTTGACTTCCAGAACTATGGACGTTTATATTTGCAAGTTGCGTAAATTATTGAGTAAAGATTCTGAAATTAATATTATAAATGTTCACGGTAAAGGTTATAAATTTCTTTTCTAATATTTTTGCCTTTAACTAGATGCACATTTTAGGTATTTGATAATTTAGTGATTGATTTATAACTTGCTTTAATTGAGTTATAAACAATCAATACAATTAAAAAAAAGGATCATTCAGCAATGGATGATCCTTTTTTACTAATATTTTATACCATTTCTTTCATTAAATATCTTCCACTTCGTCGGGTGCGTTGAGTCAACAAAATCATTCTTCCCAAGGTAGTTTTCTGAACAATTTCATCATTTATACCACGAATGGTAAGCAATTCCAATCCTTCATTGTAGGTCACTTTAAAGTCATTTCCCAATTCGTCCAAAGCACCGGTTAAGTAGCGTGAATTATCAACACACACTGAAATACTGATTGCAGAACTTTGTATCATTGCCACTTTGAGTCGATGTTTATTCATCAAAGCAAAAGCTTTTGAAAGACTTTCTTCGAGAACAAATGAGAAATCGCGCGGACGGATAGTTATCAACACCTGATTTTTCCTCAAAATTAAAACCGGAACATCAATTGGTTTTTCGGTTGTAGCTTTTATCACTGAACCTGCCTCATAAGGACTGCCAAACGGACGAACATAAAGTGGAATATGTTTGTTTTCGAGTGGTTTTATGGTTTTTGGGTGAATAATTTGAGCTCCACTATAAGCTAATTCTACCGCATCAAGATAAGTTAGTTCCGGTATTTTCACCGTATTTTCAAATAATCGAGGGTCGGCATTCAAAATTCCAGGAACATCCTTCCAAATAGTAACACTTTCAGCATCAAGTAAATTGCCCACAACAGCAGCCGAATAATCCGATCCTTCACGACCAAGAGTTGTTGGGTCGCCTTTAAGATTGGCACCAATAAATCCCTGGCCAATATAAATCCGTTTTTGGCTAAAATCAACTGCTTGTTGCAACCTATTCTGTGAATCGTTCATTCTTACGTTTGCTTCGCGAAAGTTGCTGTCAGTCACAATCAAATCACGCATATTGAGCAAGGTATTATCAATTCCAAATTCTTGTAAATATGCAGAAACAATCTTTGTTGAAATCAATTCACCATACGATACCAATTTATCATACCAGCTGTCATAATCATCACCAATGCCTTCAGAAATGAGTTTTCTAAGTTCAGAGAATAACGGTTCAACAGCATTTATTCCCAATTCCACATCTAAAAACAGGTCTGCAATAATATCATCATGATAAACATCCACATTAACCAGTTTATTCAAAGCACCCTGATGATCAGCTTTCATAAACAAATCGAGTACTTCTTCCAGAGCGTTGGTGGTTTTTCCCATTGCCGATACAACAATAAAAAGATTGTCTTCTACTGTTGAAACAATTTTGGCCATATTTTTAATCCCTTCAGCCGAGTAGACCGACGCACCTCCAAATTTATATACTTTCATTTGGTTGATTGGTTAATTGGTTTATTAGTTGACTAGTTCATTGGTTGAAACGAAATAACTAATCAACTATTCTACTATTTTTACTCCTACAAGTTTATCGTATCGCTCACCCCACGGACGATGATAGATATAGATTGTATATTCGTTTCCGGTTTGCCAAAAGCTGCCATCCACACGTTCAACAGTAGCTTTGCTTTCACCTTTGGGTACAAACCAGTATTGATAGTTGTATCCACCTTGTTTAAGCAAAACTGTCTGTACGTAACTTTCAGTTTTACCATCATATTTCAGGCGGACTGCATCGTTGAGCAAATTGTAGTTAAACTCGCCGCCGAGGTATAATTGACCATCAAAAAAGGGTTGTTTGGTAGGCAAGTTGAAATGTACAACCATATAATCAGCTCCAATATTATCGTCAACTTTTGCATTTTGCACATTGATAATAAATTTACCATTCACATCCATTTCCGAAGAGTATATTCTTGAAGTTTGAATTTTATTATCATTTAAAAATGCATCATAATGCGGATTTGTATATTTTATATCTGCAACGCCTTCACCTGCTGCATATACCGACGAAATATCGAACCGATGATATTCATATCCTCCTTCAAAAATCAGCGATTTATTATTAACATAGCTCAGTTTTGAACCAGCTAAATAGGTAGGTTGAACATCAGTAACCTGATTATCGATTCGGTTATTCTGACGAACGACCACTTTAAGTTCTTGTGATGCATCACGAACTTGATAGCCATTCAAAATTACTTCAAAATCAAGTTGTTGTAAACGTCCGCTCAATTCTGTATCGGTATTTCCACGCACTTTGCCAGTAATTGTCACCCTCGGTTCGACAAGAGAAAAACATGCTTGGGCAATTGGATTCTCAGTTTGGTTGTCTTCATAAATCTGAACCACATAATTGCCCGAAACTTTAAAGCTCATATCTGAGTTTGGCAGTTGAAATGTGTAATGCGTATATTGATACGTTGCATTAACAGATCTTGCAAAATCAGTTATATTTGCTGTCGTATATCCTCCCAAATATTCATTTGAATTAAGTCCAGACAATGTCCAATCGGCATTGCAATGAAACACTTTGTAAGCATATGAATGCGAATTATGTGACATTTCGTCAAAACTTACCTCCAAAACATCCTTTCCGTTAAGTTCCATTATGGGTAAACTCATTTTTACACCCACCAACCCTATTTGCAAGGTTTTAATATTCGGTTTAAAAATCTGTGTGCGGTATATTTGGGCAGAAATCGTAAAACAAAAAAAGACTGAAAGTAAGAAAAATAGTTTTTTCATAAAATAAATTCTTTATAACGCACAAAAATAGATAAAAAAAAGAATAATGCTTGTCAAAGTTCAATGAAGTGGATTAAAATTTGTCAGGTTGAAAATATTAATAACTTTGTACTTGTAAATACAATAAATACAAAACACATTCCTATGAAAAAAATTGCTTTAGCCACGACTCTTATCATTGCTATATTTACAACAAACTTAGCCCAAGCTCAGGCACCTTTTTCACGCGGGGTGAATCTAACCAACTGGTTTCAGAAGTCGAGCACTCGTCAAATTCAATTTACCAAATACACAAAGAAGGACTTTCAGAACATTAAAAGTTTGGGATGTGATGTGATTCGTCTGCCTATCAACTTATTTTACATGACAAATGGAAATCCTGATTACACCATTGATCCACTTTTTTTTGACTTTCTGGATCAGGCGGTCACATGGGCTGAAGATTTGCAAATCTATTTAATACTGGATAATCATTCCAATGACGAAATTGCCAGCAAAAATCCGAATCTTCAAAATGTACTTACAAAAGTATGGGCGCAAATGGCAACCCATTACAAAGACCGTTCAGACTATATTCTTTACGAAATACTTAACGAACCGAACGGCATAACAACTGCAATCTGGGGCAGTATTCAACAAGCGGCTATTAATTCTATTCGTGCAATTGACACTAAACATACCATTGTAGTTGGTCCTTCAAGTTATAATTCGTATAATGAATTAAGCTTATTGCCCTATTACACCGACGCAAAATTGTTATACACTTTCCACTTTTACGATCCGTTTGTTTTCACTCATCAGGGTGCCAGTTGGCCTTCGCCGTCAATGGTTTCTCTTGCCGGCGTGCCGTTTCCATACAATGCAACCAGCATGCCTGCTGTTCCAACTGATCTTGTAGGGACGTGGGTAGCAAGTTCGTTGAATAATTATAAAAATGATGGAACTGTGGCAAAAGTAAAATCGTTGATAGATATGGCTGTAACTTTTAAAACGGCACGAAATGTGAACATTTTTTGCGGCGAATTTGGGGTTTATAATCTAAACAGCAGCAATACCGACAGAGTTTACTGGTACGGTCAGGTTCGGAGTTATCTCGAATCAAAAGGAATTCCATGGACGATTTGGGATTATCAGGGTGGTTTCGGATTGTTTACTAAAGGTTCGAATCAATTATTTAATTATGATTTAAATACTGCTTTAGTTAGTTCGTTGGGATTAAATGTGCCTGCACAACAAGTTTACGTAATGCGTCCCGATTCAGCTGGGTTTAATATCTACTCAGATTATATAGGTGAAAACATAGTTGAGTCCAGCAATGTAAATATCAGTACAATTGATTTCTACTCGAACAACAAACCCAATAATGGTAAATATTGCCTGTTTTGGAGTGGATCGAACCAATATGGTACAGTTGGTTTTGACTTTATTCCAAATAAGGATTTATCAGATTTGAAAGCGAAAAACTATGCATTGAGTTTATTGGTTAGAGGTAATAATCAGGGAGCAAGCTTCGATCTTCGATTTACCGACACGAAAGAAGGAACAACAGATCATCCTTGGCGCATGAATTATACGTTGACCAATTCGAAAGTACCATGGAATGGCAAATGGCACAAATTATATATTCCTTTATCAAGTTTTTTGGAGGGTGGTGCTTGGGATGGAAGTTGGTTTAATGCAGCGGGATTATTCGACTGGAAAGCTGTTGACCGCTTCGATATAGTTGCCGAACAAGCAAGTTTGGTGGGTAAATCGTTTTGGTTCGATAATATTCAAATTTGCAACATGGATACCGCCCAGGTTTTTGAAACCTCAACTTTCACTAACATAAAGAGAACATCTTTCATTAATCCTACATTCAAAATATTTCCAAATCCTTTCTCAAGTTCTGCAATACTTAGTTATTCACTTGAAAACACCGAATACGTTGAATTAGCTATATTTAATCTGACTGGTCAAAAGGTAAAAAACGTTCTGACAAGCAGGCAAATAGCCGGAAATTATACCGTTACTTTAGAGCGAGACAATCAACTTACCAGCGGAATATATATTTGCAAGGCGTCCTTTTCAAATGCGATTTCTGAACAGAAGATTATACTTTTATAGCCTTTCAGAAGAAGTCAACAATTACCGCAATAAGGCTCTACTGAAAATATCTCACGGAGAGACAGTAAGTGAATATCCAGTACGATACTTGAAAATATAGAAAAACCCGATTTGGCTTAATTTGCATTTTGTTGAAAAATAATATACCTTTGTCAAAGAAAAACATCGAAGTGAAGGAAATCGAATTCATATCATCGTTAGATAATCAAGATCTGAATCGCCTTAGAGTAAGATTAATAACTGAAAATGGTGAACTGACAGATGTGATGTATCAATTCGAATCACTGATTAATGATAAATGGACTGCAATAGTTCGCTACGATTGTGCACATGGTTTTTTTCATCGTGATGTTTTACTCCCGAATGGTGATAAAGAAAAACAATTAATAGAGATGGATTCATTGAAAAGTGCATCCAAATATGCTGAACAAGACCTAAAAGACAGGTGGGAATGGTATAAAGAAAGATATTTCAAGAAACTTAAAAAGTAAACATTATGACACATAAAGAAACCGTAGAACGAAATATTGGACTGACTTTCGATTACGTGAATTATCTGATAGATAATAAAGAAGAATTGGAAAAACTGCCCGAAAACTTCAAGTTGGAGTTTATTGAAAAGGATTTCCCAAAAATAGAACATAAACAAGAACAGCTTTCTGCTACACCAACTCTAAACAAGAAATATGTTCGCGTAAAAAACTCATTTGATGTAGCAATGTAGTTTTTGTTTATTTGACACAATACAAACAGCCGCTTGCACCTTGTAAGCGGCTGTCTTGGGTTTTAGCAATAAATAACTTTATTTTTAATTTTGGTATTCATATCATAATTTAAAAATAATTTCCTAAATTTGCGACGAATATAGTTTTTGAAAAAACAAACCTCTAAATATTACAGCTATGAAAAAGCTATTTTTTCTTTTTCATGCCACCCTAGTTTTAGCGTGTTGTGCTACATCGTGTAATCCTGTAATCCCTCCAGTAGAAAAATTTACTATTACAGCAATTGCTGGTCCTAATGGGAATGTAGCTCCCTCAAAAGCCATTGTAGAAAAAGGTGGCAGTGCATCATTTAAGATGACTCCTGACTTAGGATATTTAATTGAATCCTTAAAAGATAATGGAAATGCATTGCCACCATTAGATACTTACACAGTAATGAATGTATCTTCTAATGATAGCTTTGAAGTAACCTTTAAAAAAGATTCTTTATTATTCCCTTTATTAAGGATTACTTGGATACAAGATTCATGGTCCGCTTTTATTGATGGAGAATGGGTCTACTTTGGTGGACCGTATGAAGTGGTTAATTTTACCGCTGATGGAAATTTTTCTAATTCACGTAATAATATTAGTCATAATGGTAAATGGTCTTTAGATAAATCTAAATCACCAGCTATACTTGTTTATGATGGAAGATATTTTACTATTGAAGAATTAACAGAAAAAAAAATGTCTATTTATTATACTAATCAACAAGGCATAATAACTAGATGTACTTACCATGCAGGGTAAAAGTATTAGCAGAAAAATCTAGCTAATTAAAAATAAAAAAAGCTGTTCCGATTAATTTGGAACGGCTTTTTTGTTTATAATTGTTGAAAAGAGTGAGGCTATTTCACCTTCCAAGTAAGGGACAAGCGACTTCCCAGTCGCTTGATGTATTTGTTTCAAGCGACTGGGAAGTCGCTTGTCCCTTTAATATTACTAGTTCTTGCAAGGTCAGGTTCTACTTGCAAGGTGGTGCAGATAGAAATTTGACGATAAAATATAGATCTACGACCCCCAAACCCCCAAAGGGGGCTTTAAGACGCAGTTTTTGAATTTTCAGATAAAAGCAAATAGTCCGATAATGGCATTCTTAAGCCCCCTTTGGGGGTTTGGGGGTCAACAAAAATCTAACTTATATAAACCCTATTATTTATCTGGATTGGTACAGATAAGAAAATGACGGAAAAATATTGATCTGCAGCTGTGCAGGTAAGAAAATGACGGAATATTATTGACCTGCGCCCATGCAGATAAGAAAATGACGAAATATTATTCATCTGCGGCCGTGCAGATAAGAAAATGACAGAATATTATTGATCTGCGGCTGTGCAGATAAGAAAATGACAAAATATTATTGAACTGCGGCTGTGCAGGTAAGAAAATGACGAAATATTATTCATCTGCAGCCGTGCAGATAAGAAATTGACGGAATATTATTGACCTGCAGCCGTGCAAATAGAAAATAGACTTGTCCTAGCGGATATGTATATTTAAAGAACTAAGTTTGGTACAGGTAGGTGGGATTTTCTTTTTAATCCCACCTCTTGTATTCTTAGGATTTTTAATCCATTCCCTCGTTGGTCGTAGTGTAATAGCACTAAAGTTCAGCATATGTCTCCAGACTACGTCGGGTTAGAAACAAGTTTCCAAACTTGCCTATTTAAAAGTAATCGGCTGAATTTCTGTAGTGAAGTTCAGCCGATTTAGTTTAATAGTAAAAAAGAAAGGAGTTTTATTTCAATTTCAGTTGAAGGTTGTATATTTGCAAAGTGATTACATTACAAACACTTTTGAAGAAAATATATGTATTTAGACAGATATAAAAACGAAATTTATAAACTTTGCTTTCAAAATAAAGTAAAGACTTTGTATGTATTTGGTTCGGTTCTTACCAATCAATTTACCACGAAAAGCGATATTGATTTGGTTGTGGATATTGATTCTCTTGATCCGTTCGATTATGCTGATAGCTACTTTAATTTAAAGTTTGCATTACAAGATTTGTTTAAACGCAACATCGATTTACTCGAAAACAAAGCAATAAAAAATCAGTATATCAGGGAGAGTATTGAACAATCAAAAACATTGATTTATGCAAGATAATAAGCTGTTCGACAAATTAGCCTGCTTAAAAGATATTGAGCAATCTATTACTGAAATTTATGAGTTCTTACCGGAAGAAAGAAATTTTTATGCATTTCAGAAAGATTTAAAAACCCGCAAAGCTATCGAAAGAAATATAGAAATAATCGGGGAGGCAATGGATCATCGGTTATTAAAGGCTTATCCTGAAATTGAAATTACAGATTCGCGGAAGATAGTTGATACCCGCAACCGAATTATACATGGATACGATACTGTTTCGGAAGATATTATTTGGTTGATAGTAAATCGATATTTACCGATACTTGAACAAGAAGTAAAAGAATTACAAAAAGAATATGATAGATAATTAATAAATCACACTACAAATTCGGCTGAATTTCACTTATTAAGTTCAGCCGATTACTTTTAAATAGGCAGAATACGAAATATTATCAAACAAATTCTCGTGGTTGCGATACGCGTCCAAACAGCCGCTACTCTTGCATGATTGTATTGTGTGGGTAAAGATCAAATTTGGCGAATATTTATGATGCATATCTCACTAGCACTACCACATACAACAATTTGGCAACAAAAAAAGTATTAACTCATTTTGTCTATTGTAACATTAAGATTTTCGTTAACTTTGCACTCAAATATCGGACAGAAATAAAATACAATCAATGAAAAAAAACTTCTATACATTTTCAGTTTTACTAAGCGCATTCTTCTTATTACAAACACCTATACTAGCACAAAAAACAGCAACAATTAAAATCAACAGTACTGTAACTTATCAGAAAATCACCGGATTTGGTGGATTCGTTTGCAGTCCTTCTTTTGCATATAACTGGATGTCAACCGACAATATCAGAAAACTTTGGGGGAAAAACAGTGAAGCTGGATATAATATTATGCGTTTGTACATCCCTATCGGACCAGCTATCGGTTCTAGGGAATCAGCTTGGAGTCAGTCTCTAGCAACAGCACAATTAGCCAAATCGCTTGGTATTAAAGTTTTTGCCAGTCCATGGTCAATGCCGGCTGAATGGAAGTCAAATAATAACATTGCTGCTTTAATCAACAGTACAATCGGTTATTTAAATGAAGCAAATTATGCTGATTACGCCAATTATTTGAACGATTATGTAACCTATATGCGAAATAATGGTGTTGAATTGGATGCAATTTCAATCCAAAACGAACCGGATATGCAAGCCACTTATGCCGGATGTATCTGGACACCCGCCCAAATAACAAACTTCATCAAAAATTATGGTTCAATAATCAACTGTAAAATTATGGCTCCTGAAAGTGTTGGCATAAGTAATAATTACGCTGATGCTTTTACTGATAATACAGTTAGTTCCAAGTTTGATATATATGCGGGTCATCAATATGGTGGCATTTCGAATAACTATCTAAACGTTCAAGCGAAAGGACATGAGGTTTGGATGACAGAATATTTAATAAACTGGATTCAAGATGAGGGAGCCCCTCGCGATTTCAATTGGACAAAAGATGCTTTCAATTTTGCCAACAAAGTGAATACGGCCTTGTTAAGCAATATAAATGCATGGGTTCATTATGCTTCAAAAAGATATTATGGATTAATGGGAGATGGCACTAACGGATCGACTGATGGTGTTATTACCAAACGAGGTTACATCCTATCTCATTATGCCAAATACACAACCGGTACTACTCGCATTCAAAACTCCTGGAGTGATGATTCGGGTGTCTTGAGCGGTTCATCTTACCTTTCTGTTTCGGGCGATAGTGTAATTGTTATGGTAATTAACTCATCAACCAACTCATATTCTTTGACTGTCGATTTGCCATTCTATACAAAATCGGGTAATAGCATTACAACAACTGAATCGGTGAGTATGTCTAATTCCCCTATCAGCTTAAGCACAGAAACTGTTCGTCCAAAAGTAACTATCAATCCTTCAAGTTTTACAACTCTTATTTTCACCAAAAGTAGTATTCGTCCTGCATCTCAAATGATCGGAGTGCCATTCCACTACAACAAAATTGAAAATCAAACTGTAACGAATACTTCATTTGGTACCAACTACCAATTGTCTGGAAAAACTGTGACTTTTGATCACAGTAATAACCTTATTAGCCCTAACACAACAAATAGTAATGGTTATTTGCAATTAGACGACAGGTACAATCAATTGGTTTTCCATATAGAAACGATAACCTCCCCAGCGAGTTACACAGCATCAAATACAACTTTGTATTACATTAATAGTAGTGGTTCGGTCAGTTCACACAATTACGGAACAGTTAGTTTCAATCAAACTGGCAATTATGATTGGATACTGGACATTTCACGTACTGTTCTTTCGGATGAGTGTTTAGGTGTAATTGGAATTAGTAACGGAAATTATACTTCAATATTGTCGATTAAATTCGGTGATGTTTACCTTAGCATTGGAACTGAAAAAATGTTTAAATTTACCGGCATTTACAGCAATGGCGACAGTAATCTGCTCGATTGTCTCGAAAGTCCTTTATTTACTTCGCTTGACTTTACAGGAACTTCAGGAATTCCTTCCGGTCAAGATTGGTACACAACTACTGCCAGTAAGAATTGTATTTATTATGTAAACAACGATGTTGTGAATAATAATACGAATATTGTTACCGGAAGCACCTGTAACCAACTCACTCTGACCGATGGTGGAGGTAACTTTTATGCACCAAACAATTTTACAGCAACTTCTGCTTCCTACACCCGAACATTTGATGGTTACGGCATTCTGACATTACCATTTGCAGCAGATATTCCATCTGGAGCCAAAGCTTACACTATGCTGGTTTCCAGCGTTGATATTGCTTGCACACAAATAAGTAAAATTCAGGCAAACACACCCGTGTTGATTGTAGGTACTGGTACGTTTAAATTCGATGGTACAGGTTCTGTTTCAACACCACGTGCATTGAAAGTTAATGACATGAATGGTGTTTACATTTCTATTAAAGCACCAGCTGGAAGTTATTATCTCAAAATCGTAGGAGGTGCGACCGCATTTTATCCCGTAATTAGTGGTTCTGAACCAACAATCAGTCCTTTAAGTGCTTATCTCACACCTAGTAATACGATTTCAGTTTCAAGTCTTCCATTTAGATTCATTACTACTGATATCGACCAAATAAAGATTGATATGAAGGTTGATAAAGACAATATTGAACTTTATGACGTTTGGGGTCGTCGTGTCTATCAACCCCAAAAAGGCGTTGTTTATATTAAAGCTGGCAGAAAGATAATATTTATGTAATCCATTGTTGCCAATAGTTGCAAAATTAGAATTCTTATATTTTGAAACTATTAGCTGTTTAATGGATTTATAATTTAAAATAAATTTCTTATTTTTGTAGAAATTTTTCGGAAAATGCAAAAGATTCTATCCTATCCGTTATCTTTACTTGCCTATATATGGTTCTTGTTTTTCATATGCTTGTTTCATCCTATCCAATGGATATGTTTTAATTTCATTGGTTACAAAGCACACAAAAAGAGCGTAAATGTCTTAAGTTTTTTTTCAGTTCATACCTTGTATTTATTATTTTCTAAAGCTGACATTGAAAACAGGGAATTAATTCCGGAAGGTCAACCTTTAATATTTGTAGCCAATCATCAGGGGGTATTTGATATTGTGGCAATGGGATGGTTTTTTCGAAAATTTCATCTCAAATACGTGAATAAGATTGAATTGGGCAAAGGTATTCCAAGTATTTCATACAACCTGAATCACGGTGGCTCCGTGTTGATCGACCGTAAAGATCCTAAACAAGCTTTGCCGGCACTGAAAAAAATGGGTGAATATATTGAAAAAACGCATCGATCAGTGGTTATTTATCCTGAAGGAACACGAACAAGAGATGGCAAACCTAAACCATTTGCTGCAAGCGGTCTGAAAATATTGTGCAAATATGCACCAAGTGCATACGTTGTGCCTGTTACTATCAATAATTCCTGGAAAATATTCAGATATGGTTCATTTCCACTTGGAATTGGAAACAAAGTGATGTTTTCGGTTCATCAGCCCATTAAGGTTAGCGAATACGATTTCAATACACTGTTTGAAAGAACAGAGAAATCAGTTGTTAACCGGATTATGCCTTAATAATGAATTCATCCGCATCTTTCCAAACCGGAAACTTCTGCCGATAGTTTTGAATTGGTTCTAATTGCAAATCAAAAGTTTTAATATGCATTGCATTTTCGGGGAAATGCAATATCGTATTGGCTTTGAAATCGATTAAGGTCGAATGTCCGTTATAGTCAATTCCAAGTCCGTCCACTCCTATCCTATTTACTCCACAAACGTACGCTTGGTTTTCAATGGCTCGTGCCTGAAGTAAAATATCCCATTCGTTGATTCGTTTTTGGGGAAAATTAGCCACATAAACCAACAAATCATATTCATTATCCACATTCCGCGCCCATACAGGAAAACGAACATCGTAGCAAACCAAAATGCAGATATTAAATCCGCAATAATTTACTATTAAACGTTTGTCACCAGCAGAGAAATGGTTATGTTCGCCTCCCATTGAGAACAAATGGCGTTTATCAGCGGTATGGATGTCACCACTTGGATTAACAAAGAAAGCCCGGTTATAAATCTTGTCGTATTCAGTAGCAATAAAGCTTCCGGTAATTGCCAGTTTATATTTTTGTGCCCATAGTTTCAATGTTTGCACAGTTTCACCATCCATTGTTTCAGCCAACTGAATTTTGCCGGTACAAAATCCGGTAGTGAACATTTCGGGTAGCACCACCAAATCAGTTTGTCCGGTTAACGCAGCCAATTGCTCATCCGTTTTTTGGAGGTTAGCGGCTTTATCTGCCCAATAAATAGTATCTTGAATTAATGTTATTCTCATTTTTTTAGCAGTAAGAAGTAAATGTCAAGCTATAATAAATCTTCAATATCTGTTATTTTGGTTCTTGGTTCTCTATTTCAAATTAAATTTTTGAGGAAATTTTCCTTTGACATCTTTATAATAAGATTGAATTTTAACTAAATCGGCCTGTTCGTCACCTGTTGGATAAAAAACAGCTTTTATCCCCATTTCCTTTTTAGCATAATCGAAATAGGCCAACTGAATAGGAACTTGGGCACTTACTGCAATGTGATAGAATCCCATTTTCCATCTACTGACCAAACTACGTGTTCCTTCGGGTGTAATGGCCAAATGGAAATAATCACGTTTATTGAATTCGTCCACCATTTGCTGAGTCACCGAATTACTCTTGGAGCGATCAACAGGAACTCCACCTAAAGCCGAGAAGATATAGTTCAGAGGAAAAAAGAACCAGGATTTTTTGATTAAAAATGATGATTTCCTTCCCAACGCCCAATAAGACAATTCACCTATTGGGAAATCCCAGTTGCTCGTATGTGGAGCTACACAAATAACACTTTTCTTAGGTTCTGCAGGTATTTGAGCGAATTTCCATCCTATCAGTTTAAATATCCACTTGCTTAGTTTTTGCATTCTATTGTTTTTAATTGAATGACAATAAATTCTTTCATTTTAAGTAATTGCATTATTGTTTTTAACGCTAACAGTGCAATTTCATTTTGGAAATTATGAAACTTTAAAACGACTGCATATCGCACAACCGTTTGTAATAACCGTTGAGAGTAATCAGTTCATCATGTTTGCCACGTTCAACAATTTTTCCTTCGTGAAGTACGCATATTTCGTCAGCACGTTTGATGGTAGAAAGGCGGTGTGCCACCACCAGCGTGGTGCGGTTAAGCATCAGGTTTTCAAGTGCTTCCTGCACCATTTTTTCCGATTCGGTATCGAGTGCTGAGGTTGCTTCATCAAGAATCAATATTGGAGGATTTTTCAATATGGCTCGGGCAATGCTCACTCGTTGGCGTTGTCCACCAGAGAGTTTACTTCCACGATCGCCAATGGTAGATTGGTAACCATTTTCGGTTGCACTAATAAAGTCGTGGGCATTGGCAATCTTCGCTGCTTCTATTACTTGTTCCAATGTGGCACTTTCTACTCCAAATGCAATATTGTTGAAAAAAGTATCGTTAAATAAAATGGCTTCCTGGTTTACATTGCCCATCTGTGAACGGATATCGTGCGTTTTGTATTTCTTGATATTAACACCATCCATCAACACTTCACCTTTTACGGGGTCGTAATATCGCGGTAATAAATCCACCAAAGTTGACTTTCCCGAACCTGATTGACCAACCAATGCCACTGTTTTTCCTTTCGGAACAGTCAGATTAATATTTTGCAACACCCAATCGTTTTGGTACTTAAAACTTAGATTCAGGAATTCAATTTTGTCGGTAAATGAATGGAATTTTTCGGGATTGTTCGGTTCTAAAATGGTATTTTCGCTTTGAAGAATTTTGTCAACCCTATCGAGTGAAGCCAATCCACGTTGAATGCTATATGAAGCTCTGGACAATTCTTTGGAAGGGGCAATAATGCTGTAAAAAACAAGAATATAAAAAATAAATTGAGTACCATCAATACTGCTTCTGTTGCTCAGAATTAATACACCGCCGAACCAAATTAAAATAGCAATAACTATTGTTCCAATCAGTTCGCTTACCGGATGTGCCAGGTTAAAACGGCGGTTGATACGATTAAAAGTGCGTCGGAGTTTTTCGTTTATAACGCTGAAACGTTCCTCCAGTTTATGTTCAGCATTAAATGCTTTAACCACTCGTAAACCGCCCAATGTTTCTTCAATTTGCGACAGCATTTCTCCGTTTTGCTCCTGTCCAGTATTGGATTGACGTTTCAACGATTTTCCTATTTTGCCAATAAGCCAGCCACTAAACGGCAATAATAGTAATACAAAAAGAGACAGTTCCCAGCTCATTGCAAACATGACGCCCAAATATATCACAATCATGATGGGATTTTTAAATACCATATCCAGCGAACTCATGATGGATGCTTCCACTTCGCTTACGTCAACCGTCATGCGCGACATAATATCACCTTTTCGCTCAGCAGTAAAAAAACCAATAGGCAGGTTGATTATTTTTTTGTAAAGTTGTGTTCGTAAATCACGTAATACTCCGGTACGAATGGGAATCATATAAAATGAGCCCAAATATGCAAATCCAACTTTGAGGGCAGTCATCAATACCAAAAATGCCCCAATATAAAGTAATGCATTACCAGGACCAATGGACACGATAAACTTTTGTAAATAATAGGACAAATTATTTTGAATGGAATCTACAATTGTTTTTGCACTATCATTCCAAGTCCAATGTTGATAAACTTTTATAGCTTGTTCAATTTTAAACAATAACCTGAGCACTGGAATAACCGCTGCAAACGAGAACAAACTGAAAACCGTGGAAAGCAGATTGAACAGCAAACTCAAAAAAACATATTTTTTATATGGCGGAATAAATCGCTTGAGAAGCGTTATGAATTTGAACATTCTATTTTAGTAAACAAGTATAAAGTAAACGGGTAAACAAGAAAATGAATTATAGTTATTAAACACCTCTTTTCATTCTTTCATTAACATATTGGCATATTACATATTAGCAAATTGGCACATTAAACTCCTGTATAATTCCGTGGTGTAATGCGTTTCAATTCCTCTTTAACCGATTGGCTTACATCGAGAGTTTCAATAAAATCACGAATGGAAATCGCCGTTATTCCTTCGTTGGTTCGGGTCAACGTTTTCAACGCTTCGTAAGGTTTCGGATAACCTTCTCGACGCAAAATTGTTTGAATTCCTTCGGCCACTACTGCCCATGTATTGTCCAAATCGCGGTAAATAGCCGTTTCATTGAGCAACAGTTTGCCCAATCCTTTCAGAATACTTTGAGTGGCAATAAGAGTATGAGCAAAAGGCACACCAATATTCCGAAGAACTGTGCTGTCAGTCAAATCACGCTGTAAACGTGAAACCGGAAGTTTTGCTGCCAAAAACTCAAAAATGGTATTAGCAATAGCCAGATTTCCTTCAGCATTTTCAAAATCAATTGGATTCACTTTGTGCGGCATAGCAGATGAACCTATTTCGCCAGCTTTAATGCTTTGTTTAAAATATTCCATCGAAACATAGGTCCATATATCTCTACAAAAGTCAATCAAGATGGTATTTATGCGTTTCATTGCATCGAATTGAGCCGCCAGATTATCATAATTAGATATTTGGGTAGTCCATTGTTCACGTTCCAATCCAAGTTTTTCTGCCAAAAATTTATTTCCAAAGTCTTTCCAGTTAATAGCGGGATATGCCACTGTATGCGCATTGAAATTGCCTGTGGCACCACCAAATTTTCCAGAATTTGGAGTTTGTTTTAAAACTGCAAATTGCTGTTCTAACCTGCTTATAAATACCATAATTTCTTTACCTAAGCGGGTTGGTGATGCCGGCTGACCGTGCGTTTTAGCCAGCAAAGGTACATCTCGCCATTCTTCCGAAAGGCGTTTCAACACTTCAAGCACTTCGTCCAATTCCGGATAATAAACCATGTTCAAAGCATCTTTAATTGAACAAGGCACAGCAGTATTGTTTATGTCTTGAGACGTAAGTCCGAAATGGATAAACTCTTTGAATGGTTCTAAACCCAAAGCATCAAATTTTTCTTTGATAAAATATTCAATTGCTTTTACGTCGTGATTGGTAACACTCTCAATCTCTTTTACTTTCAATGCATCTGCTTCCGAAAATGATGTATATAATTCCCGAAGTTTTTGAAAAGCAGAAGCAGGAACTTGATCCAATTGCTTCAAAGGGATTTCGCAAAGTGTAATAAAATATTCAACTTCCACCAACACACGGTAGCGTATCAGGGCATATTCCGAAAAATAAGCAGCATAGTTTTCTGTTTTGGAACGGTAACGACCATCGACAGGAGAAATAGCAGTAAGAAGGGTTAAATTCATAATTAATTTACAATTTACAATTTACAATTTTCGTATCTCAAAGTAATTTAATTTGTCGAGAATTGAAATAGCAAAAAAATGAGAATGCAAAGTTAATCATTTCCACTGGAATAGAAAAGTTTAAACCACATCTTGCAACACTGATTCTTTTTCTTTACTTTTGTTTGACAATTAAAACGACAAAAACATGCGCTATGTAAGAATTCACAAAGAAGGTCGATTCATTTTAGCTTTTTTGGCACTAATTCTTTTATTTCTGAATCTATATATTTACACTCATTTTACGTTTGGCATTTTGCCGATTCTTAATATCATCATTTCAGCATTGCTGCTTTTCTTTTTTGCTTATTTCTTTCGTAATCCGCCACGTAAAGTTTATATCGACGATCCGAGTCTGGTGGTTGCACCGGCCGATGGCACCATAGTAGTTGTAGAAATAACTGACGAATTGGAATATTTTGGTGATCAACGCATTCAGGTATCCATTTTTATGTCAGTTTTTAATGTTCATGCAAACTGGTATCCGATTAAGGGAACGGTAATTAAGTCCGTTCACCATAGCGGGCGACACATAGCTGCTTTTTTGCCCAAATCAAGTCATGAAAATGAACGTTCAACGGTGGTCATTGAATCGGAAGGAAAAACCCAGATTCTTGTGCGTCAGATAGCCGGAGCATTGGCACGACGCATCGTAACTTATGCTCATGCTGGTAAAAAATGTCACCTGAACGAACATTTGGGATTTATTAAATTCGGCTCACGAGTAGATTTGTTTTTCCCGCTCGATACTGAAATTTTTGTTACAGTTGGCGAATCAACCACTGGAAATGAAACCATTATTGCCCGACTAAACGAAGATTAAATGACTATTCAGGAAGCTCAAAATCAGGTCGACGAGTGGATAAAAACCTATGGCGTCAGATATTTCAGCGAAATGACCAACCTGGCTATTCTTACTGAAGAAGTGGGTGAACTGGCGCGAGTAATTGTTAGAAAATATGGAGAACAATCTTCAAAAAAATCAGAAATAAATTTAGATTTAGCCGACGAAATAGCCGATGTACTTTGGGTACTGATATGCCTAGCCAATCAAACGGGTGTAAATCTTACCGAAGCATTCGAAAAAAATATGCAAAAGAAAACAGAACGGGATAATACAAGGCATCTGGAAAACAAAAAATTAAGTCAATAGTTGGCAGTATACAATAAACTAAAAACCTTCTCAAAAACATTAAAATCAACCAGTTAACTAATAACCAATCAACTCAAAACAATATGAGCAAATTCGACGACCTTTTTAAGCAATATGATTTCAACCTGAGCGATGAAAGTATAAAACAAGACATTGATAAAATTCTGGCAAATCATTTTGCCGAAAATAACAATAAAGAAGTTTACAAACAATGTTTAAACCAGATTGATTTGACTTCCCTGAACGGTACTGACACCAATGCAGAGATTATAGGAATGGTTAATAAGGTAAATCATTTCAAAGCCAATTTTCCACATCTTCCAAACGTTGGAGCAATTTGTATATATCCGGCATTAGTGCCAGTAGTAAAAGAACATCTTACCGCAAACTTAGGCATTGCCGCAGTGTCAGCCGGTTTTCCGGCTTCACAAACCTTTATCGAGGTGAAAGTAGCCGAAACTGCCATGTGCGTGATGGAAGGTGCAACTGAAATTGATGTAGTAATTTCAATCGGTAAATTCCTCGAAGGAAATTATATGGAAGTTTACGAAGAACTTGTCGAAATAAAATCGGCTTGTCGCGAAGCTCACTTGAAAGTAATTCTCGAAACCGGTGCATTACAATCGGCCTCCAATATTAAAAAAGCGTCCATTTTGGCAATGGCTGCCGGAGCAGATTTTATCAAAACATCAACCGGAAAAATTTCTGTAGCAGCAACAGTCGAAGCTACATATATCATGTGCCATGCCATCAAAGAATGGAATGAAAAAAATGGCGTAAAAGTGAGCTACAAACCGGCTGGAGGTATTGTGACCACCGAAGATGCCGTGAAACATTACACGTTGGTGAAGGAAATTTTGGGGAAAGAATGGCTCAATAACACCCGTTTTCGTTTTGGTGCAAGCCGACTTGCAAATAATTTGCTTAGTTCTATTGAGGGGAAAGAAGTGAAGTATTTTTGATTTAGGATTTGTGTTTTAGGATTGGATTATCATTTTTGGATTTGTGATTAAACACTCCAATTTTCAATCCTAAATCAGAAATCTGCAATCCTAAATTCTAAAATTCTCTGTTTGCGGCGTATTCAGCACATTTTATAAGTGATGTTTTTACTTCGCTATCAGCAAAGCCATTCAGTTCTTCGATGGCTTTGTTTTTATATGCTTCCATTTGAGACAATGCATAGGCAACTCCGCCATTGTCATTTGCAAACCGGGTTATTATTTGAATATTTTCGGCTGTGAAATCTTTGGTCACGAGCCAACTCTGAACCTGTTCTTTTTCGGATCCTGTTGAGTTAAGAATGGCATAAATTAATGGCAAGGTCACTTTTCCATCCCGTATATCGTTTCCGGTGGGTTTACCAATCTGAATATCTTCAAAATAATCGAAAATATCATCTTTTATCTGAAAACAAATTCCAAGGTATTCGCCAAAGTTCCGTAAATGCTGACGTTGGTCTTCGGTTGCATCCACCGACAAACCACCCACTTCTGTACAAGTAGCAAAAAGCAATGCTGTTTTTTTGCGGATAATGGTAAAATAGTTTGCCTCAGAGGTTTCGGAAATCTTAGTATTTACAAGTTGTAATAATTCACCATCCGAAAGTTGCATTCCAATATTTGCCATTGCTTTTAAAATCGACAAATTATCTGTTCTGGCAGAGCAACCAAGCGATTTTGACAGAATATAATCGCCAGAAAGTATGGCAATTTTGTTTGACCAGCGAGCATTTACCGACGGTTTCCCGCGACGTTCCAGAGTGTCATCAACCACATCATCGTGTATCAGACTGGCAGTGTGCAAAAGTTCCAGCGACAGAGCTCCATCAATTGTGGTTTGATTTACATCTCCGCACAATTTTGCTGACAAAATCACCAGCATGGGGCGTAGTTGTTTTCCACTTTTCTGCAGCACATAATCATTAACGCTTAACAACAGTGGATTGTCGGTGCTTAATGATTCGGCAAACGTTTTATTAAACATTTGCATTTCCTTCAGAATCGGTTTTTTTATTATATCGATAATGCTCATTTGATGTTCCTTATTGTTGTCGATTGCAAAAGTAAACAATTTTGTTATTTATCTATCAATTGAAGTTTTTTTTCTGTATTTTTTTTATTTACTTTTACACTCAAAACAATTTTATTGACAAACTGTTTTGGAGTAACATTGATTTTATTATATCGACAAGATTTCAATTTCACATAATTATTATGAAAAAACTCTTTCTGATTGATGCTTATGCCATCATTTACCGATCATACTACGCCTTTATACGCAACCCCAGAGTCAACTCAAAAGGTCTAAACACTTCTGCCATTTTTGGTTTTGTCAATACGCTCGAAGATATTTTGAAGCGCGAAAAGCCCACACACATTGCCGTGGCTTTCGACCCCAAAGGAAAAACATTCCGTCACGAGGCTTACGATTTGTATAAAGCGCAGCGTGAGGCAACTCCCGAAGACATCCGCTTGGCAGTACCCATCATCAAAGAATTGATTAAGGCATATAATATTCCAGCTTTGGAAGTTCCGGGTTATGAAGCCGACGATGTCATTGGAACTATGGCAAAATTAGCCGAGAAAGAAGGTTTCGACGTGTTTATGCTGACACCCGATAAAGATTACGGACAGTTGGTTTCCAATCATATTTTCATGTACCGACCCAAACATACCGGAGGTTTTGAGGTGATGGGACCTGATGAGGTGAAAGCAAAGTACGAGTTGGACAGTCATGAGCAAGTGATTGATTTACTTGGCTTGATGGGCGATGCCTCCGATAATATCCCCGGTTGTCCAGGCGTGGGGGAGAAAACCGCCGTTAAGCTGTTGAAGGAGTTTGGCAGCATTGATGCATTGCTCGAAAGAACATCCGAACTTAAAGGAGCGCTCAAAACAAAGGTGGAAGAAAACAAGGAATTAATCATTTTCTCGCGTTTTTTGGCTACCATTAAAATTGATGTCCCCATTACTTTCGATGAAAAAAGTCTGGAACTCGAGCCCCGCAACGAGCCTGAATTAAGAGCTTTGTTTGACGAACTGGAGTTTCGCACCATGTCGGCAAAGTTGGGAAGCACTCCATTCACTTCGCTTCCGCCCGACCAACACCAGCAGCAGCAAGCCGTAACTTTCTCCAAACCAAAAGCAAAACCACACGGACAAATGTCGTTGTTCGATGAGGAAAATCCATCGGAAGAACAAACTCCTGATTCCAGGAAAATAACTCAACCGCAGGAAGTTCAGCTCACCGACGAAAATTTCACAGGACTGAGGTCTATCAAAGAGACTCCGCATAAATATATGTTGGTCGATACCAAGGTGAAACGTATGGATTTGGTTTCCAAATTGTTTATGCAGAAATCATTCTGTTTCGATACCGAAACCACAGGACTTGACATGTTCACTTCCGATTTGGTTGGAATGTCGTTCAGCTTTGTGCCACACGAAGCCTATTACGTTAACCTTCCTTTCGACAAACTCGAAGCAACTGAGGTTTTGCACGAGTTCAAAGCCGTTTTTGAAAACGATAGAATAGAGAAAATCGGTCAGAACATCAAATTCGACCTGTTGATGTTGCAACAATACGGCATCAACCTGAAAGGCAAATTTTTCGATACTATGATTGCCCATTATCTTGTTCAGCCTGAATTGCGCCACGGAATGGATTACCTGGCTGAGATTTACCTGAATTACCGCACCATCCATTTCGATGATTTGGTCGGCACGAAAGGTAAAAATCAGATTGACATACGGTTTGTCGATTTGGATAAACTCTGCGATTATGCCGCCGAAGATGCCGATATTACCTTCCGACTCAAGCAAATTTTGGAACAGGAATTAAAACAAAACAACCTCGAAAACCTGTTCTACGAAATTGAAATGCCCTTGATGCGGGTGCTGGCCATTATGGAACACACCGGAGTACGAATCGATAGTGACGCATTGAGCCAAAGTTCGGTGATTTTGACCAACGAAATGTTGAATCTGGAAAAAGAAATTCACGATTTGGCCGGGTATGAATTCAATGTGAGTTCGCCCATGCAGGTTGGCGAAATTCTTTTTGACAGGTTAAAGCTGGACGACAAAGCCAAGAAAACCAAGACCGGTCAGTATTCCACTTCCGAAGATGTGTTGGAAAAAATTCGCTCCAAACACCCAATTATCGGGAAAATTCTGGACTATCGGGGATTGAAAAAACTTCTCAGTACTTACATCGATGCATTGCCGCAATTAATCAGTCCGGTTACGGGCAAGGTTCACACGTCGTACAACCAAACTGTGGCAGCCACCGGCCGACTGAGTTCCACCAATCCAAATCTTCAAAACATCCCGATTCGCGATGCACAGGGCAAGGAAATCCGGAAAGCCTTTATCCCCGATGAGGGTTGTTTGTTTTTCAGTGCCGATTATTCGCAGATTGAACTCCGCATCATGGCTCACCTAAGCGGTGACGCGAATATGCTGGATGCCTTCAACAGCGGACACGATATTCATACCGCTACGGCGGCAAAAATCTATAAAATTCCGATTGAAGAAGTAACTTCGGACATGCGCCGTAAAGCCAAAACTGCCAATTTCGGAATTATCTACGGCATTTCTGTTTTCGGATTGTCGGACAGGCTGGGCATTCCACGTGCCGAGGCCAAGGAGCTGATTGATGGGTATTTTGCTACTTATCCAGAAGTGAAAAAATACATGGATGCCAGCATTCAGCGTGCCAAGGAAATGGGTTACGTGGAAACCTTACTGGGGCGCAAACGCTTCCTGCCCGACATTAATTCGCAGAACAGCATTGTGCGTGGTTTTGCCGAGCGAAATGCCATCAATGCACCGATACAAGGCACGGCAGCAGATATTATCAAAATAGCGATGGTACGCATCCAAAACCGATTGGAAAAGGAAAGCCTGCAATCCAACATGACCATGCAAGTACACGATGAGTTAAATTTCACTGTGCCCAAGGACGAACTTGAAGTGCTTCAAAAAGCAGTTATTGAAGAAATGGAAAACGCCATCAAACTTCAAGTACCACTTATTGCCGATTGCGGCGTGGGAACCAACTGGCTGGAGGCGCATTAAAAAAATTGAAATGTGTTGAATTTTGTACGATTTTGAAAACATATTATAAAGTTTCTCTGAAAAAGGGAAACTTTTTTTATTTATATTAAATGCACTTTTTTTATAATCCTTAGCTACAACGGGCGTTTTGAGAGATTGTTATATTGATTTTATTTAGAATACTTTATAAATTGAAAATTATAATGCTACTAAAGTTATAGCATTACTATTATTTTTCATATATTTGTCGTTTATATATTTTAATATATTTTTTCTAAATCAATTTTGATTTAGAATTTATTGTTTTTATTTTAAAGCTCACCCCGTATATTCCCTTCATGAAATTAAAAAAGCAAACATGAAACACACAAAAATAAAATTATGTATTGTACTCTTGTTTTGGCTTGGACTCACTGGACTGCAAGCACAAGAAACGGTATCTTCCGCAGGAGGTAATGCATCCGGAACAGGAGGATCTGTGAGTTACTCTGTCGGACAAGTGGCTTATAATTACACTGCTAGAAGTGGGGGCTTTTCTCAATCAGAAGGAGTACAACAAGCTTACGAAATAACTAACATAACTGGAATAAAGACCCTGTTGGATATAACATCACAATATGCTGCTTTTCCAAATCCTACAACTGACTTCATTCGGTTGAAAGTAAGAGATGTCAGTCTCGAAAATATGTTTTATCAACTCTCCGACATGAGTGGGAAACTTTTAGAATACAAAAAGGTGAAAGACAATGAAACAACTATTGTTATGAGTCAACTTCAGCCTGCAACTTATTTTCTGAAAGTAATCCAGAATACGAAAGAAGTAAAATTATTTAAAATCATTAAACACTAATTCAGATGAAAAAACTAATTACAATTTTAGCGGTCGTTTTTATTAACACCATTTCATTTGCTCAATCGCCTCCTCAAAAAATGAGCTATCAAGCCATTATAAGAAATAGCAGCAATGCCTTAGTCGCTTCTACTACAGTTGGGATGCAAATAAGTATTCTGCAAAAATCGGAAAAGGGTGATGCAGTTTATATTGAGAAACATAGTACAATAACCAATGCGAACGGATTGGCAACAATTGAAATAGGCGGTGGCACTCCCGTTTCAGGCCGTTTTGAAACGATCGACTGGTCAAGCGGACCATATTTTTTCAAAACCGAAACCGACCCTACCGGTGGTTCAAGTTATAGTATAACCGGCACGAGTAAATTATTAAGTGTGCCTTATGCATTATATGCTGAAAAAAGTGGAAATGGAGATGATTTCAAACAATTGAACACCAAACTGGATGCACTTGCTACCCAGGTTGCAGGTGTTACATCTTTGGTTGCTGACATGTCCGCAGTGAAATCACAGATTACTGCACTGCAAACAGCCGTAGCCGGTTTGCCAAATACTGCAAGTATTACTGCATTGCAAACAGCTTTGACTGCAAACGCTACAGCTATTGCTGCCATCACAACAACGCTGAACACCGTTGCCGCTGCAGGTACAGCTACAAAAGCTGTTGTTGACGGTTTGAAAACAGACTTGACAGCTCTTGCAACAAAAGTTGCTACTGACAATGCTGCTTTGAAAATTCAAATCACTGCTATTGGAACAAGTAACGATGCTCAAACATTGCAATTGACAGCACTTGTTAACTCGAATACTGCATTGGCACTTCAAATTACTGCTGCTCAAGCTACCATCAAAGATGCTATTGCAACCGGAAATAAAACATCAGATGACCTCCTAAATACAAGGATTAATGCTCTTGAAGCTGCACTTAAAGCCAGCGGTGTAATTCGCTAATTAGCGTGTTTGCAAACAGGAAAAATGTATCAGCCTTTGTTCGTGCCATAAGATCATTTTAAAAACCAGAATTATGAAAAAACCAGTTACAATTTTAGCCGTCATTTTATTTAGCACCGGTTTATTTGCCCAATCGCCTCCTCAAAAAATGAGCTATCAAGCCATTATAAGAAATAGCAGTAATGCCTTAGTCGCTTCTACTACAGTTGGCATGCAAATAAGTATTTTACAAGGTTCTGCTATGGGTGGAAATATGATACCCGTTTATGTGGAAACCCAAACGCCAACTACCAATGTAAATGGGTTGGTGAGTTTGCAAATAGGCGCTGGAACAGTCATTTCCGGAACTTTTTCAACAATTAGATGGGCAAATGGTCCATTTTATATTAAAACTGAAACTGATCCTGCAGGCGGAACCAATTATAGCATCACGGGCACCAGCCAATTATTAAGTGTGCCTTATGCTTTATTCTCAGGAAATGGGACACCAGTTGGTTCTTATGTTGGTGAAATGTTATACTGGGACGGTAGTAATTGGGTAGCTGTTGCTCCCGGAATCAAAGGACAAAACTTAACTTATTGTAATGGAGTACCGACTTGGGGTCCATGTCCTTTAGCAATTGGAGATAATTATCAAGGAGGTATTATATTTTACATTCTTCAATCTGGCGATACAGGATACGTTGTTGGAGAAACTCACGGATTAATTGCTGCCCTGGGTGACCAGAGTGCAACGCAGGGATGGGGTTGTCCCAGTACCGCAATTTCAGGTGCAGATGGAACTGCCATTGGAACCGGGAATCAAAATACTATTGATATTGTAGCTGGTTGTTCAACAGTGAATATAGCCGCCTCGGTTTGTGCCAATTTGGTTTTAAACGGTTATTCAGATTGGTTTCTCCCTTCGAAAAACGAATTGCTTTTAATATACACAAATTTAAAGGCAAATAATTTAGGCAGTTTAACTTCAAGTTTCTATTGGTCATCATCAGAGTATGATGCTACTCATGCCTGGTATTGCAATTTTGGCGGTGGCAACATCGGCTACAATCAAATAACTAAAAATTCAATCTGTGCCGTACGTCCGGCTCGTTCTTTTTAATTACCCATTTTTATTTCGCTATTTATAAGCGCATTGAGAAAAGGTTGAAAGTTTCATGTATGAAGATTTCATTAAATTTCAGCTCCATCAATTGATTACAGTTTCTTAAAATCATTATTAACGCTTCTGGTTTCTTTTTATCATTTACTATTCTATATTATTATTTTATTGTATATATTTTAATACCAGTATTTTATACTTATTTTTTACTAATATCAAAAGGGGAATTTATTTGCAATAAATAATAAAACAGTATTTTAATCCTATAAATGTTATAGCATAAGTATTTATACATATATTTGTGGCGATAAATTTCAAATAATTGATAATAAACACGATAATAAAGTTGTGGATTATATTCAATTTAATTGAAGACTCAACTGATTCTAATGAATGTTTTAGAATAAAAACATTCTATAATAGAAATATTTCTTTGAAAAACGTAGACAGTATTATTTTTAATAATAAAATATATGAAGTCATCTTTACTTTTCAAACCATTCAATAACAGGATCGTAACTGTTTGTTTTGCTATTTTGTCAATGTTGTTAATTCCTGCGAAAGGATATGCTGTTGCGATAGCACCTATCCCGGGTGGCCCCGATATTGTTTGTCAATCAGCGATTCCCTCTGCCATCACATTAACTGATGCAAGTCTAGGTTTCCCTGCTAACTCAGGGGCATGGTCTATTACTTCAGGTGGTGGCATGTTGAGTACTACAGCACAAACCGCCACACCTGCATTGGTAACTTATACACCTGCAGCTAACTATGTCATTTTAAAATTAACCACGAATGGATCTCTGGCAGTAAGTGCAACAAGAACAGTCACGGTAAACGCTTTACCGGCAATATTGGCAATCACCGGAACAGCAACGGTATGCGTTGAGGCAACAACCCAATTAGCAGATGCAATTGCCGATCTGGAAAACGATCCAAATGTACCTTCGGATAAAATGGAAAAGCTAAAATCATCATTGAAACAGTTGAAATATAAAACTTCAATCACCATCCGGAATGGGGAGATAATTAAATAAAAAGTAATTATTATGAAAAAATTAATTATACTGTTTGTGATGTTTTTAGTGATGTTTTTCAGCACTAACATTTTTGCGCAGCTCTCATTTTCAAGTAAAACAGACTTTACCTATGGAACTAATACAAACTCTTTGACTCATGCCGATATAAATGGTGATGGCAAACAAGATATTATTGCAACACATCAAGTATCTCCAAAAAAAGTAACTGTGATATTAAATACAACTGCTATCGGTGCCGCTACACCTACTTTTTCAGGAGCAACTTATTTTACAGTAGGAGGTGGAAACACTTCTGTAATTGCAGCTGCCGATCTGAACGGTGACGGCAAGCCCGATATTGTTGTGTCAGAGAGTTATTCCGGTACAGTAAGCGTTTTATTAAACACAACCTCAAACGGTGACCCTACGCCTACTTTTTCTACTTACACTAGTTTTACTACAGGGTCAGAGCCCTGGTCGGTAGCAATTGCTGATGTGAACGGTGACGGCAAGCCCGATATTGTTACAGCCAATATCAGTCCAAATACCGTTTCGGTTTTATTAAACACAACGGAAAACGGCGCTTCTACCCCTACCTTTTCCAGTAAGACAGATTTTACCGTAGGAACTAACCCCTATTCTGTTGCAATTGCCGATTTGAATGGTGACGGAAAACCTGATATTGTCACACCCAATAGACTTGCAAATACCGTTTCGGTTTTATTAAACACAACCTCAAACGGCGCCTCTACGCCTACTTTTTCCAGAATGACAGATATTGCTGTAGGATCGTCCCCCCGTTATGTTTCAATTACCGATCTGAACGGTGACAACAAGCCCGATATTGTTATAGCCAACACTTCTGGAAGTACCGTTTCGGTATTAATAAATACAACTTCTATCGGTGTCGCTGCATTTTCAGCTAAAACAGATTTTACCGTTGGAACGTCGCCTGTTTGGGTTACAATTGCCGATTTTGATGGAGATGGCAAATCAGATATTGTTACAGCTAATTTAAGTACAAATACCGTTTCGGTTTTATTAAACACAACCACTAACGGAGCTTCTACACCTACCTTTTCCAGTAAGTCAGATTTTGTTGTGAGAACTGCTCCCAATTCTGTTACAACTGCCGATATCAACGGTGACAATAAGCCAGATATTATTACTAGCAGCAATTCATCATACGCATCGGTTTTATTAAACACAACTTTATTTACTCCAACCATTATCACAGGTGGAACAGCTGCTGCTACGTGTTATAGTGCCAGTGGACAAACCACCACCCTGGCTTATACAGCAACCACCAACTCACCTACTTCCTATAGTATAAACTGGGATGCAGCAGCCAATGCATCGGGTCTGGCAGATCAAGTCAGCACCGCGTTTGCATTTGCAGGAGGAGGAGGAAGCTTAAATACTATTGCCATAACGGCTGCTACCGCTGCCGGTGGTCCCTATTCAGGAACAATGACTATCTCCAATGCCGATGGAAATACAGCCACACAGGCGGTAACGGTTACCGTAAATGCTGCTCCTACCGCAGCCGATGCCGGGGCTGACCAGACCGGCGCAGCAACCTGCGGATTGACTACCGTTACCCTTGCTGCCAACACCCCTTCAGTGGGAACCGGCGCCTGGACAATCACAAGCGGTGCAGGTGGTTCATTTGCCGACGCTACAAGCCCAACCTCTACGTTCAGCGGAACAGCCGGAACGGCCTACACCCTGCGATGGACAATTTCCAATGCCCCGTGTACAGCTTCAACCGATGAGGTGAACGTTACCTTTAATCTGGCTCCAACAGCTCCCACAGCCATTGCTGCAACTAATATAACAGCAACCGCCTTTACGGCAAATTGGGGTTCAGTTGTTGGTGCAACATCATATATGTTAACGGTTGGGACTTCACCCGGGGGCATAGATATATATAATAACGCTTCTGTTGGAGATGTTACTTCGATAAGTACTCCTGGACTCGCACCAAGTACAGCATATTATTATTCTGTAAAAGCAGTAGGAGTTTGTGGAAACAGCGCTGCATCAAATGAAATCACCGTCACAACATTACCTCACATCCCAACAGCCACTGATGCAGACAATTTAACATCAACCGGTTTTACTGCACATTGGAGTAACGCCACCGGTGCGACCTCATATCTGTTAACGGTTGGGACTACTTCAGGTGGTACAGATATAAGGAATAATATAAACGTTGGAAATGTTCTTTTGCAAAGTTTAACCGGACTCTCAACAAATACGCTATATTATTATTCGGTAAAAGCAGTAGGAATAGGTGGAAACAGCGCTTCATCAAATGAAATTTCAGTTACTACATTATCACCACCATCTGCCCCCACCGCAAATGCTGCAACCTATATAACAACAAATAGCTTTGTAGCGAATTGGGATGTGGTTGCTGGTGCAACCTCATATCTGGTAATGGTTGGAACTACTTCTGGTGGTGCAGAGATATATAGCGGCCATGAAGTACCGGGATATTTATACTCAAGTATACAAGAAGGAATTTTACCAAATACAACCTATTATTATTCTGTAAAAGCAGTAGGAGCCGGTGGAACCAGCATTGCATCAAATGAAATTGAAGTAACAACATTACCACCCCCGACAGCCACAATTGCTACCGATATAACATCAACCGGCTTTACTGCTAATTGGGAGTCAGTTGATGGTGCGGGTTATTATATGTTAACGGTTGGCACAACTTCGGGTGGTACAGATATAAAGAATGATGAAGGCGTTGGGAGCGTTTCGGAAAGTCTAACTGGACTCTTACCAAATACATCCTATTATTATTCTATAAAAGCAGTAGTAGGAGAAGGTTCAGTAGGGCCTGCATCCAATATAATCGGAGTAACCACATTGCAAGCCCCGTTAGCAACACCTGCAACCGTTGTGACATCAACCGGTTTTACTGCAAATTGGACATTTAGAGGTGCGGATTCATATCTGTTAACGGTTGGTACTACTCCCGGTGGTACAGATATAAAGGATAATGAAAACGTTGGAAATGTTACTTCACAAAGTTTAACTGAACTATCACCATATATAACATATTATTATTCTGTAAAAGCAGTAGTAAGTGGAGTACCCGGCGATGTTTCAAATGAAATCACGGTAACATTAATTGAAACTCCAATAGCAACAGCTGCGACAGGTGTAACCGTCGATAGTTTTACTGCAAATTGGGGTTCAGTTGATGGTGCGGATTCATACCTGTTAACGGTTGGTACTACTCCCGGTGGGGCAGAGGTATCAGATAATTGGGACGTTGGAGGTGATATTTCAATGAGTTTAGAGGGATGGTTTTCATCGAATACAACCTACTATTATAGAGTTAAAGCAGTAGTAGGGAAAGGAACCAGCGCTTATTCAAATGAAATCACGGTAACAACAATACTTGATGCTCCGGTAGCAGATTATGCAACCGATGTAACAGCAACTGGTTTTACTACACATTGGTATGCAGTTACTGGGGCGACGAGCTATCTGTTAACGGTTGGTACAACTTTTGGTGGTACAGATATAAAGAATGATGAAAACGTTGGAGATGTTATCTTGCAAAGTTTAACCGGACTCTCACCAAATACCACCTATTATTATTCAGTTAAGGCAGTAGGAATTGGTGGAAACAGCGCTCCATCCGATGAAATCGAACAAACAACTTATATTGCAACCCCAACTGCTACTGCTGCCACCACTGTTACGACAACTGATTTTAATGCAAATTGGATCGCAGTTGATGGTGCTACCACATATATATTAACGGTCGGCACTTCCTCCCCCTACGGCAATGAAGTGGCTGATCATGTAGACGTTGGAAATGTTACTTCGATAAGTTTAGCCGAATTAAGTTTACTTAGTGAGGCATACTTACTCTCACCAAATACAACATATTATTATTCTGTACAAGCAGAAGGAAATAGTTACCTCACCGATCCATCAAATGAAATCACAGTAACAACATTACCTGAAGCTCCAATAGCATTAGATGCAACCGATTTATCAACAAATAGTTTTACTGCAAATTGGAGTGCCCCTATTACTAGTGCGGATAGTTATATATTAATGGTTGGGACTTTATCCGAGGGCTCTGATGTATATAATAGTAATGTTGGAAATGTTACTCTGAAAAATTTAACAGGACTCTCATCAAACACACCCTATTATTATTCTGTAAAAGCAGTAGGAATAGGTGGAAACAGCGTTGCATCAAACGAAATCACAGGTACAACATTAGCCGCAGCCCCGGCAGCCCCAACTGCAACAGCCGCGACTGATGTAACGGTGGATTTTTTTACAACTAATTGGAATGCAGTTGATGGTGCGACTTCTTATATATTAAGGGTCGGTACAACTTCCGGCGGTAATGAAATATATGATGATGTTTCTGTAGATCGAACAAGTGGAGGTGTAATTGGAAATCCGTCTACAACCTACTATTATAGTGTTAGAGCAGTAGGTGAAGGTGGAACCAGTGATCGGTCAAATGAAATCACAGTAACAACATTACCCGTTGCTCCGGTAGCACAAGAAGCGTCCGTTTTAACAGCAATTGGTTTTACTGCAAATTGGGATGAAGTTACTGGTGCAACGAGTTATAAATTATCGGTTGGAACTTCTTACGGTGGACATGAAATATATGATGATGAAAACGTTGGAGATTTTATCTTTCAAAGTTTAACCGGCCTCACTCCAAATACATCCTATTATTATTTCGTAAAAGCAGTGGGAGATGGTGGTACAAGCTCCGCATCAAACATAATCTCGACATCAACAATTATTGCAAACCCAACAGCCAATGCTGCAACCCTTGTAACATCAACTGATTTTACTGCAAATTGGAGTTCCGTTACTGGTGCAACCTCCTATTGGTTAACGGTTGGAACTTCACCCGGTGGTACAGATATTGTGAATGATATAAACCTTGGAGTTGTTACTTCGGCAAGTTTAGCTTATTTAAGTTCACTTAGCCAAGCATACGTGCTCTCACCAAATACTTCTTATTACTATTCTGTGGAAGCAGTTGGAGGTAGTTACCGAACCGCACCATCAAATGAAATCACGGTAACAACATTGCTTGATGCTCCGGTAGCAACAGCTGCAACCGATTTAACAACAAATACTCTTACTGCAAATTGGGATGCAGTTACTGGTGCAACCTCATATTTATTAACTATTGGCACTTCACCCGGTGGTACAGATATAAAGAATAATGAAAACGTTGGAAATGTTATTTTGAAAAGTTTAACCGGACTCTTATCAAACACACCATATTATTATTCTGTAAAAGCGGTAGGAATAGGTGGAAACAGCTCTGCATCAAACGAAATCACGGGTACAACATTATCGGAAGGCCCGGCAGCTCCAGCCATCCCAACGGCAACAGCTGCAACTACGGTAACAACAACTAGCTTTACTTTAAATTGGAGTACAGTTACTGGTGCAACCTCATATCTGTTAACTATTGGTACGACTCCCGGTGGTTATGAAGTAATGTTTGAAAATGGTCCTATAGTTGGAACCAGTAGTTTAATAAATATATTTGATCCGGCAACAACCTATTATTATAGAATTAAAGCTGTGGGAGATGGTGGAACCAGCGCTTATTCAAATGAAATCACGGTAACAACATTACCCATTGCCCCATCAGCAGAGTCTGCAACAGCTCCGGCAACAGATAGTTTTACCGCACATTGGGATCCTGTTACTGGTGCAATCTCATATTTGTTAACTGTGGGTACCTCAACCGGTAGTTCAGATATATGGAATAATGTTGACGTTGGTAATGTTATCCTGACAAGTGTAACCGGGCTTTCACAAAATGTGCAATATTATTATTCTGTAAAGACAGTGGGAGTTGGTGGTACCAGCTCTACATCCAATGAAATCCCGCAAGCAACCATGCCCGAGATTCCATTAGCCATAGATGCAACCAACATTACATGTAATAGTTTTTATGTAAATTGGACGGCTGCTGCTGGTTTGAATAGATTTGCCCTAACTGTTGGGACTACTTCCGGAGGTACTGATGTATTTAATGAAGATGGCTTTTTGGTTTTAGAAGGTAATTTGGTACTTATATCCGGGCTCTTACCAAATACAAGGTATTATTATTCTGTAGAAGCAATAGGAAGTCAATATCGCAGCGGTGTATCAAATGAAGTCATTGTTACGACATTATCCCCACCATCAGCACCGGAAGCAATCGCGGGAACACCAGCTGTATGCGTTGGGTCAACAACCCAATTGGCAGATGCAACAGACGGAGGAACCTGGTCAAGTGATAGACCTGAAGTAGCAACAATTAGCGATGGTGGTTTAGTGACCGGAGTGACAGCTGGAACTTCATTAATTACCTATACTGTTTCTGATGGAGTTTGTACAAACTCAGTAACACAGACTATAACGGTCAACGCTTTACAAACACCAGTTATTACAGGTTCTGCAACAGCTTGTGCCAATGAAACAGGTTCCGTTTACAGTACGCCAAGTGTTGCAGATCATACTTATTTGTGGTCAGTTGGTGGTGGAACAATCACTGCAGGAGTAGGTACAAATTCAATCACAGTAGCATGGGGCGCAGCAGGTGCAGGAACTGTCGATGTAACCGAAACGATCACAGCTACCGGTTGTTCAGCCGCAGCAACACAGAAAGCGGTAACTATAAATGCTTTACCCACGGTAGCAGCAATCACCGGAACAGCATCGATATGTGTTGGGTCAACAACCCAACTGGCAGATGCAACAGCCGGAGGAACCTGGTCGAGCGGGACTCCAGCTAATGCAACAATTAGTGCCGGTGGTTTAGTAACCGGTGTAGCAGCAGGAACATCAGTAATCACCTATACCACAGCCGCTGATGGCAATGGTTGTACAAATTCAATAACACAGACAGTAACTATAAATGCGTTACCGGCAGCCCTTGTTTTAACAGGAAGTACAATCTGTACTTCTCCGGGTGGAGACGGAACGATTACCTCCAGCACATCAGTCAGTGGAGTAAACTATCAGTTGTATAATTCAAGCAATTCCCCCGTTCAGGGTGCACAAGCAGGTACTGGGTCAGCTTTGACCTGGTCAAGCCTTGTAGCAGGCACCGGTTACTATGTTTTAGGGACGACAGAAAGCAACAGTTTTAATGTAAGAGCACTACGAGGATTTCTACCACCACCTACATGTGATCCTTTAAGCAGCAATCTGGTGGATGTTGCGACTTATACCATTCCAACCATCACAGGAACCACTCCGGGAGCAGTTTGTGGAACAGGTACCGTAAACCTAGGGGCAACTTCATCTGCAGGAACAATCAACTGGTATACAGCATCCACAGGAGGTTCATCATTGGGAACAGGAACTTCATTTACCACCCCCAGCATTTCAACCAACACTACCTATTATGCAGAAGCGACAAACAATGGATGTGTTTCTGCTGCCAGAACAGCGGTTAGCGCAACGGTAAATGATCTGCCTACAGTTAGTTCTGCATCGGTGTCGCCAACCTCGGTTTGCGTCTCAGGAAGTGTAACATTCTCTGCCACGGCAAGTGCAGGGACTATTAAATGGTATGATGCTGCGAGCGGGGGAACAGA
>Ga0209123_1000543_pt1 | contig 46922 bp, 34 predicted proteins | sample BarGraIncu00431A_FD_184500 | JGI IMG/M metagenome (GOLD analysis project Ga0209123, IMG submission 184500) | Arctic peat soil microbial communities from Barrow, Alaska, USA - Barrow Graham LP Incubations 004-31A (SPAdes) (version 2) | ecosystem: Environmental > Terrestrial > Soil > Wetlands >...
GTGGCTATTCATTCAGAAAGATTGGTAGGTTAAATGTTCCAGAATATTGTTTCAAAATAGTAAAGTCCTTGCGGACAGGTGTTGTAAAAGCGTATCTGTTTAAGAATGATAGGTCGGATGCCTGCGAAGAAGTGAAGGTGAATGTCCTGCTTAAAAACATACCTTTTAAGGAAAATATTGAAAGAGCACTTAACTAAATTAATCAATAGAAAAGAAGCACCGAGAAAGAAGTCTGAGTTGCCTACTCCTGCACGACTTTTTTATAATCATATGGGCTGATGAATAGTGCTTTGTGTGCTTTCTTGTATAACTCGTTTCTCCGGTGTTTTATCCATTCATTGGCATAAATGCACCGATGTTTCCTGAAAATTTGTTCTACATATTGTAAATGTTTGTACTGCTTGATTTCAGGTATATAAACAATTTATTGAATATTTGAATATTTAATCATACCATAATCAAATAATTTGTAATTTAGCTGCCGGAAAGACACTAGATATTGATTTAATCTTCAATTGAGTAAACCGATTTCACAGACTGACCACCTGCAAACCATGTTAAAACGACAATCTCAAACCATAAGGCAGAAATACAAAACAGAAAGCGTTTGTGGATTCTATAATGGCAATATAATAATTGCAATGCGATTGCAGCCCTTTAGTGTATAAACGTATTGCGATTACAGAACCCCAATAAACGCAGCTGATAAAGTGCTGTATGTCAGATTTATTATGATAAACTTATTATACAGATGTTAGCACCAATACTAAAACCCGCATATTTAGGTCACTGCAAATTTTAAACAAAAGACATGAAAAACACATCGCTACTTCTGATTTTTGTAATTGGATTATTCCTTGGTTGTACCACTGAAAAAAGAGAAATTATTTCATTTAATGATTTTGATCGGCTGATTAAGGCAGATTCAATCCAGTCACTACAAGTCTATAATGATGAACAGGCAGTCATTACAAAAAGATCCACTTCCTCCAACAGTGAGAAACTTGTTCTGTTGATAACGTCTTCTGATGACTTTCGTGAGATGCTTAATAACAGATATGCAAAAAATCGAGTACGGAGTGTTTCCTTTATCCATAATGGTCGTGCAAATTTGGCCATCATGGAGCTGATACCGATAGTGTTGATTATTGGTATTTTGGTGTTGTTTCTGATAGCTGCTATTGATATTCTGAAAAACAAGTTTGGTTCAGATATTGAAAAGCTGATATGGATACTGGTAGTAATTTTTGTGCCACTGTTAGGACCAATTCTCTATTTGCTAATCGGGAAAAAACAGAAACTAAATTTCGAGAAATAAAATAATAAAACCCAATAATAAACAGCATCATGGAACGTAGAACCAAAAAAAATCTAGCAAACATCTCGATTTGGGTGATAATAATCACAGTGGCGATTATTGTCCTTTTCTTTTTTGGATTTCTTTTGACAAATACCTTTGATCTAAAGGTCTTTGCAAACAAATCGACAGACTTCATCTTAACTCTATTTGGAGCATCACTGGTTATAGTTATCTGTGGTGCGTTTTTAAATATTAGTCTGAATATTGGTATCATAGCTGATTCTAAAACAAAGGACTTGGAGGAAGATATTGTTGTTAATAGGCCAAAACGTAAGCGTATACTTGCAATTGCAATTTCATTACTTATCCTGATTGGAGGATTCCTGTTTATTGGCGATTCTTTAACTCGAATGAAGGAGAAAAAAGTGCTAACCAAGCAATGTGAGGAAATAATACTTCAGTCTGATAGTTCGATAATCCAGATTTCAAAATCACTAACAGATACTTCTTTGATTGATGATGTCCCTGAGATTCTTGAATATCTAGGAAGTCAGAAGAAAGAATTTCCAAGTATTGAAATAATAACCAGTGACACCTATAAAGGCCAACTTGTACTACTCAGAATTGCGACGTATACGAATAAAGAAGAATTGAAAGAACCACTTTATGGCAATTCATTTTATTCAACAAATCAGTATGATGGTGATTATTTGAAGAGCATATTCACAACTGATAAAAAGGATTACTTTTTCTGGTCCAAAGGTGAAGATTATAAATTGTACTATCCGATAGAGAAAAATGGAAAGAAATATGTATTTCTGTTCAGCAAATCAAATAGTTACGGTAAGTTTGGATCATAAAAAAGTACTGGTGCTAACATCAGCTAAGCCACAGGCTGCCACTCAGGCGAAATACGCCTTCGTTCCGCCCGCGCCCTAGCTACCCGTTAGCGGACATAATAAAATCGGGCAATTTAGCTATCTTGCATTTTTCAACAAAGATTAATACCAAGAAACTCAATAAATTCAGTAGGATAATTTCAAATAAAAAAACAGAAATATGAAAAAGATCTTGACTTTTACTATTTTTTTAAGTATTGTTCATCTCGCCCTTTGTCAGTCTGAATTTACAGTTGATGGTATAAAATATATGATCAACGGTACAAATACAGTAAAAGTAAAATCGGGAACATATAGCGGCGACATAAATGTACCTATGGTCGTAAATCAGTCATCGGGTAACAATTATACAGTAACTGAAATTGGTGATAGTGCATTCTTTAAATGCACAAACTTAACTAATATTTCCATGCCCTTAACAATAACATCAATTGGAAAAAATGCATTTAGGGATTGCTCAAGTTTACTGGCAATAAATATACCAACTTCAGTAACATCATTGGGAGATTATGCTTTTAGAGGATGCACTGGTATAATCAATGTGAATCTTCCATCATCATTAAATTCAACAGGTAATTATATTTTTATGTTTTGTTCAGGGCTTAAGAGTGTTACAATCCCTGAATCAATAACGATTATTGGTGATGACGCATTTTATAGTTGTACAGCGCTATCTAACGTCGTTTTTCCTAATTTGTTAACTTCAATAGGAAATTCGGCCTTCATGTTTTGTAAAAGTCTCACAAACCTTTCCTTTCCTGGATCCTTAACGACAATAAATGATCAAGCATTTTTAGAATGTATAGGATTAACAAGTTTATTTATTCCTTCATCAATTAATAGTATTGGACGTGCTGCTTTTCAGGGGTGCTCGAACATCAAAAATATTGTGGTTCAACCTTCAAACCCAAAATTATTAAAGACGGCCACAATATTTTATTGCTCGAATCTGATTGAAATTGAAGGTCCTGCCACAATTTTTTATTCAACTTTTGGGGCAACATCACTTGAGTCTATAAAAATCACAAGCGACACGTTATTACTGTCAAATATTAATAATATCAATTACTTCTTTCGCTCTTTAAAGATTCTTGATATGAAAGAAATTGCAAACACCAATTTGCCATTAGAAATGCTAAATAATTGTTATAGCCTTGAAAATCTTATCCTCCCAAAAAACATTTCCAATATACCTTATAGGTTTGCATCAGATTGTATATCGTTAAAAACGTTATCAATTCCATCAGCCGTAGAGAATATTGAAATGCGTGCATTTGAGAACTGTCGAAGTTTAAAAAAATTATCATTTGAATCTAACTCCCAGCTAAAATCAATTGGAAATTGGGCTTTTTATTCATGTCATTCATTAGATAGCATCTTTATCCCAGAAGGTGTTACATCAATAGGAGATGGAGCTTTCTGGAGTTGTGATTATCTAAAAACAGTTGAATTACCATCAACAGTTACGTCATTAGGTGATTATGCCTTTGAAGGATGTAAGTTGATAAATTCGATAGTAGTGAATGCAAGTACACCACCTTTAGTCCTATCAAATACATTTAACCAAGTTCTAAAAAATATCCCAGTTAAAGTCCCAGTTGGATCACTCGAACTTTATAAAACTGCTAATGGTTGGAAAGATTTCGTAGCTTTAACGGAAAGTACAGATATTATTAAGCTATCTGATGATAATTTTTATACATATGTAAAAAATGGGAAGTTGATAGTTTCTGGATTATCAAACTTTCAGAAAATTTCAATTTATGATTCTCTTGGTAAATTAATAATGACACAAAAGTATATAGATCCATCAGAAATATTATTGCCACATAAAGGTGTATACATTGTTAAAGTTGATAACATAACCTGCAAGGTTGTTTATTGAGAATGAGATTTTAAGTTATTGTTTTTAAATAAAAACAAGTTAAAATGTTCATAAATATCATATTATGAGTAGATTATACTCTTATGTTTTGCGAATTGATGATGGTGCAGCACCCAACCCTTTTTGGGGACTTTGTACATTGACGATTTGTAAGCCTGCGATTAGACGGACTGCACATATTGGAGATTGGGTTGTCGGTACTGGATCTAAAATAGCAAAATGTAGTGATGGGAAGATTCATAATTTTTCCGACTATATAGTTTATGCTATGAAAATATCAGATATAAAATCCCTTTGTGATTATGATAATTTCTGCAATATAACGATCCCAAGAAAAATCCCAAATTGGGGAGCTAATGATTGGAGACAGAAAATCGGAGATTGCATATACGATTATTCTAATGGAGATAGCCCATTGTTAAGATTGAGTGTTCATGATTCGAGTTGTAGGATAAGAGACTTGGGTGGAGTAAACGCCTTAATTTCTAATGAATATTATTATTTTGGTGAAGAAGCGAAACGATTACCTTCATATTTAAGGGAACTTATTAAAATCAATCAAGGTCATAAGAAAATTGAGAATCCGTTATTGATTTCACAATTTGAATTGTGGATAGGGCAGTTCCAAAAGAACATGGTGTATTCTGATCCACAATTGCGTAAAGTATTTGATAAACAGACTAATTGTGAGATTATAACCTTATGTTCAAAGATAGTATTAGCTGACAATGAAACAGAAGAAGTTTATAGCTGAAAAATAAATAAAAATTACGTCCGCTAACATCAGCTAAGCCACAGGCTGCCACTCAGGCGAAATACGCCTTCGCTCCGCCCGCGCCCTAGCTACCCGTTAGCGGCAATGCTTGAACCGGCCATTCTAGGTCCATCGGTAAATTCATCAAAGATAATTGCTGATATCAATAAGTGTCAGAAAATGCCAAGACAAAGATTGCACCTATGTTATTGGTAAGGGTGAAAGCACGTTTTCAAAATTATGAAAATTTAAACAGTTGGTTTTAAGATTGTAAGACTTGACTTATGTTTGTCTGAGGACTTTTTGAAAATATTAATGTAACATTAAAAAAGAATATTATGGGAATATTTAACTGGAATAATGAAAAGAATGTAATTGTTGATGAGAAACTTGAAAATGTAACGCATTTAAAGAACTTACTCATTATTGCAGGAGCAGATGGCGTTTTACATCCACTGGAATTTGAAATTATTACTGCTGTAATGCAACGTTTAAAGTTAGATGAGTCGGATTTTGCTGATTTAATGATTGACCTATTGGCTGATAATATAATTTCGAATGAAAATGGTGGCTTTTTATCAGTCACTAGTAATATTAAAGAATATAATCCAAAAGATAGAGGCAAAGCTTTTCATTTTATGACAGACACAGTTATCGTATCAATTGTAGATGGCAATATTTCAAATAAGGAGAAAAGTATATGTTATGAAATTGCACGTCAGTTAGGTTTTTCATCTACGGTAGTTGATGTTCAAATTCTTAATATGACCGCAAAACTAAAGGGGGTTTCAATAAAAGAAATGGTAGAAACAAAATCGCAAAACACGCTTGCTATGTTTAATCCCAAAGATAGTAATACTGATCATTTTTTCTCAGCAATAGAAACTGCTGTGAATTGTTTAAATAACCACAAAAAGCTAAGTAGACATGGGGAAGTTGAGGCTTTAATATTCTTTACCTTAATGCTTACTGAACTAAGAACTGACTATGATAATAATTTAGATATGTGTTTTGCTGATGATCGTATTTTTTTAAGACTACATAACAGTATAATAAAAAAAGTAGATGGATTAAATGTTATAAACTTTATAAATTCGCGGATTGGTTTCTATAGTAGTGAAATTGCCAGAATTCAGAAGGAAAATCTTTATTCTCCAATGTTTATTTATAATTGTATTTATATAAATCCATTAATAAATGACCCAAAAGATTTTAATGGAAAATCTCCAATGAGCCCAACTGAACTTCTAATTTTTCAAAAGATGTATGAAAAAATTGTTGAGATAATTAATGAACAATTAAATATTTAGAACTATGGTTTGGATCATAATCATTGTTATCGTAGTTATTGTTATAGCAAATTTTGCAAGAGACAATAGCAAACAGGCAGAGGCCGTTATTAAACAAGGCGGTATGAGAAATAAGTATAAATATCTTGTGGCTTTTGTATTGGATTCCGACCCAAATTCGAAAATTATCCAAGAGTCTAATACATCTATAACCATTGGATTAAGTAGTTCAGGTGGTACTACTTATTTTATCATTACGCAAACTTTTGGTTCAGTATCAATTCAGTGGAAAGTACAAAGCCCAATCTTTGGAAAGCATCAAATGGAATGGTCATTCGATGAATTCACGGATCAAGAGAGAATGATTAAGAAAATCGAGAATGATTTGGAAGTATATCAAAGTAATATGATAAATAAGTATATGTAAATGGGGATATTTAACAAAATATTTAATGACGGCAAAGATTTATCAAAAATTGCGATGGCGATTATGACCATTCGAACTGAGCTAGATAAATACGAATATTCGAATAGCTATAATGTTGCAGATATGTTTGTAATAGCATGGATTTGTCGTGTTGGAATTATCGATATTATTGAGAAAAATAACTGGCCATTGAATTATACCCTTTATGTACCAATAAATGGACATCAAACTAAATTGACATTAAATGAAGCATATTTAATGTCGGTTGGCAGACTTACATTTAAGTCTAGTCACCTTACTGAAGAAGCCAATGAAATAATTCTGGATATTCTAAAAAAAGGAGTGTTTTTCGAAAAGATAAGCAGTAAAATACCTGAAAGTGAGAGGTCTAAATATTTTTAAAATTCTTAAGATAATTTTTAAAAATTGCAATATTCATCAATTTAAATAATGATTATATGGAATATGAACAAAGAATAATTGCATTTATAGATATATTGGGCTTCTCAAATATTATAAAATCAAGTGTAAACTCACAATCGGAACTTGACAATATTGCAGATGCCTTAAACTACATTCACGAATATTTCAATACTGTTAAAACAAAATATGATGATCCAACATTATTGCAATTGTCTCAGTTTAGTGATTCTATTGTAATTAGTATATCGATGAAGAATAGTTTACTTATGTTGGAGATTTTTAAGCATCTCAAAACAATTCAAATCAATTTAATTAGCAGAAATATACTACTTAGAGGGGGAATTGTTAAAGGGTTACTAATCCATTCGAAAGATTTATTAATGGGACCAGGTATGATAAGTGCATATAGTTTAGAATCAAGATGTGCTTTACACCCTCGAATTGTAATAGACCCTAAAGTTCTTTGGCAGTTTGGAAGAGTTAAAGGAATAAGACAATCGGAAAGATTAAAGGATTTTGAATATGAAAAATCATTTTCTAAAGAGACTGATGGTTTGTCTTATATCGATTATTTTAATGATGTAGAAAATTACTTAAGTAATGGTATTTCTGTTGATGATCATTTCTCAAATTTGTGCCAAATTGTTGCCAAAAATATAGATTCTGATGATATTAGTTTAAAGGTTAAGTATCTGTGGATGAGGGAGAAAATCAAGGACTCTCAGTATTATGATAAATACAAGACTGTTTATATAGGGATTATTAGCAACCGAAATAAAAAGCAAAAATAGCCTGTGCATAACACCCCCAAAATCACAAAAACTTGAGGCAGTCAAGACAACAAAATACGATTTGTGCAATTTTTGAGCATAAAAAGCCCTGCCGCTAACACCAGCTAAGCCACAGGCTGCCACTCAGGCGAAATACGCCTTCGTTCCGCCCGCGCCCTAGCTACCCGTTAGTGGTCATTTTAGAGCGCACATATTGAGGCAGTTACGATTGTGAAACAAACATCCAAGAGAAAGACTCGTCAATAAGTGTGATGCAACGAACATGAAGGGTTATTTTTAGTCAACAGTGTTGGCCGATTGAAAAAGACGTGTTGGCTGATTTTATTAAGAAATGTAATCTATATTAAAAATAATGCTATTTTAGTCCCTAATTAAATTTTTTTGTTAAAACTAACGATTATGAAAAAAAATCTTTTTACGTTTTTTATTGTATTGTTTTACATAAGTTTTTCATACTCCCAAGATAAAATTATTATGCGGAGTGGAGATACTTTGAGAGTTCAAATAACAAAAACAACTCCTGATTTGGTAGAGTTCAATTATTTGAAAGAGACGCTAGTTAATACTGAATACAAAAATGCTATTGTAAAAATTATTTACTCAAGTGGGAGAGTAGAAGAATGTTCACAAAAGACACAACTTCAGAAGATAAATGGGCCTGATGACTGGGAAAAAGTTGTTATTACTTATACAGAAAGTGATGTAAAAGGTTTGAACAAAGTTAAGCAGATTACAAAAACTTCAGGTTGGGGAGGGACAATGGCGACTGGACTAGGGTACAAAAGTGCTCTAAAAATGATAAAGAAAGAAGCTGCAAAATTAGGTGCATGTATAGTATGGATAACAGACAAACCAAATGAGCAGACAACCGAATATGGAGCAGGCGTTAAACTTACGGGAATAGCATATAAGTAATTAATGCTTGATTTCCTTAATATGGATAAATACCAAAGTTTTGTTCAATTAGTGCAATTTGAAAGTATAAAAAATTATAATATCGTTTTTGAGTCTCTAAGAAACTCTTCGTTTTTAATTTTTACTCCACATGGTGGAGGTATTGAACCAGGGACATCAGAAATTTGTAAAAAAATTCAGTCAAAAACTTTTTCATATTATTTATTTGAGGGAATAGGGAATAATTGTAAAAGACTTCATATAACTTCTACAAATTTTGATGACGAGAATTTGTTAGAGATGATTAGATCTCATGATTATGCAGTCTCTATTCATGGAATGAATGATAAGGTCCGAAAGAATGTTGGTGGAGATATTTATATTGGAGGATTAAACACAGAGTTAATTGAGATTGCAACAAAAGGATTAAAAAACTGTAACTTTTCTGTTGTAAATAATATATCATTTCCAGATTCGCCTCTTGCAGGAAAAAATATACATAATATTACAAATAGATGTGGTACAAAAAAAGGAATGCAAATTGAGATATCAGAGCAATTAAGAGGAAAATTCTTCACTGGTAATTTTAAAATTAAAAGTGGAAGGATAGAAGCTACTGCTTTGTTTGATCTTTTCTGTAACTCAGTAATTAAATCAATATATATATTTAATAAAACGGCTTATACCGCCATTTAGCTACCCGTTAGTCAGAATTTTAGAACTAGTTATTAATCATTATCTAACTGTAATAATTATTTAAAGAAAGACAAGGAAATGAAAGAACCTTTCGAATTGATAATTGATTTTTATAAAATACATCATACTATTTTTTTGATAGGATTGATCGTGATATTATTGTGCATAATCGCATTGGCGATTGTTACAATTACGAAAAAGAAAAGAATTAAGAAGAAAATTTTGTTGCAATTAATGGAATTAGAGGCCAAAAAAAAAGAAACTGAGAAAATTGCATCCGAAAAAAAGATTAAGGAAGAGATTGCACGGAAGAGTAAGAAAAAAGTTGAATACAAACATAAAAAGGTCGATTACAAAGCTCTTAAAGAAGAAGCACTTAGATCAGCTTCTATATCTATAGAAAATGCAATGGCAATTTTGTCCATGGAGCGTCCTACATTAAAGGTAAGGCAAGTTTTGAAAGCTAAAGAAATTTCCAGTGTAAATGAGCCAAATGTTCCTCATTTAATTAATCCAAAACTAGTTGAGGATACTAAAGAAAGTTCAAGTGTAAAGGAGCCAAATGTTCATTTTAAACTTACGCCAAAACCAGTTAAGGAAGCTAAAGAAATAATTGCAGCTGTATATAAAGTAAAACCGACAGAAATCCTACCTACAGCAAAAACTGAAGCTAAGAATGAAATAACCGAGAATCTGTTTGTAAACTATCTACTTCAACTTCCTGAAAGTATCGATAATTATGCTGTAATCAGAATTCCAAAGAAAGGTTGTATTGTTAGGACTCATAGATCTGGAAATACAAAAAGACGAGGATTTAAAGAAGTATCATTTCAAGAATCAATTCAAAAATATTTTGGGAGTCAATTTATAATTTCTGGTCAAGTTCGATTGAATACTGGTAAAGAGACAAGGCCATTTGAGCCAGATATTGCTTTAATAGATAGAAAAACGGAGAAAAACATTAGAATTGATATAGAAATTGATGAGCCATATGCAGGAATTTCTCGTCAACCTACCCACTGTAAAGGAGAGGATGTAATGCGTGACTCTTATTTTGTGGATCGAGGGTGGCTAGTAATAAGATTTTCAGAATTTCAAGTTCATACACAAGAAAAAGAATGTCTAAAATTTATAGCGTTTGTTTTACAAGCTATTGATGCAAATTATTCTATTCCTCACGACTTAATTTCAACAATAAACTTTAAAGGTGAAAAGTTGTGGGATGTTGTTCAAGCACAAAAGTGGGAAAAAGCAAAATACCGAGAGCAGTATTTAAACCATCATTTTATTGAATTGCCCGAAGAAAAGGAAACAGAAGAAAGAGATTTTAGCGAGCAAGAAAAAAATGAAGAAAAACTCGTAAAGCCCAGCAAAATTGGAATAGCAGACAAAACTGAGAAAATTGGTTTTAACAAAAGCAATGCTCATCCTAGAGATAATAGAATAGCATTTTATCCAGAGTCCCATGTTTACACGATTGACAATATCCCTGTCCCTTCCGCCAGTACAGTCATATCAAAATTCTTCCCTGAATTTGACTCTTATGGAAAAGCAAGTTCATTAAGTTCAAAAAATCCACTTTTTGGACTACCTGTTAACGAAATTGTGAGAATCTGGAAAGAACGGGGACTTGAGGCTGCTAATCAAGGAACCTACCTACATAATCAGATAGAAAAATATTATCTAAATCAACCATATGACGAAACGGGAGAGTTTCATTTGTTTAAACAATTTGTTGCTGATCATCAAAATATTTTGCCATATCGTTCTGAGTGGAGAATTTTTGATGAGAAAAAAGGTATTGCTGGAACAATTGATTTGATTGCATCAAATGGAAATTATTTTGAAATATATGACTGGAAAAGAAGCAAAAATGTTGTAGATAATGCAGGTAATCCAATAAATATAGATAGTTGGGGAAGTTGCGGAGTTGGAAAACTCTCTGTTATTTCGAATACGAGTTACAATCATTATTGCCTTCAACAGAGTTTATATCGTTACATACTTGAAAATAATTATGGTATGAAAGTTTCAAAAATGTTTCTGATTGTTTTATATCCTGATAACAATAGATATTTTAAAGTAGAAACGCCATATTGGAAGGATAGAATCGAGTATATCTTAAATACAATATAAAAAAAACGACCACTAACACCAGCTAAGCCACAGTAAACCAATGAAATACATTGGTTTCCCGCGCCCTAGCTACCCGTTATGCGGCATTATAAAACCGCATCTTTCAAAGTTCGTCAAATTGTCGAGAAAGAAAACATCCAATGCAACCAAATTTAAATATTATCAAATAACTAAACTCACTCAAAATTATGGGCAGCATTATTTCAGGTTATATTCAAGTTTATTATACTCAGAATATCCTTGAGAATGGAATTGTTTTTGAGCGTAGAAGTTTTAATAAAGAGTTATTTCTATCCCAAAAGGATTTTGTATACATTCCTGAGAACTTTGTAAAATATTGTTTACCACAGTTAAAATCAATTAATATTGATAATCCTGCAAAGATTAATCCAATAAACCTGAAAGGCAGGTATTTTGAATTAGGCTTTTTAGTGGAATCATTGGAAGATAATCAAATTTCTACTTTACTGGTCAGTATTATGGACTCTACTGAAAGTTATTATGAAATTAATTCAATTTTTAATTACTTCTGTATGGTAAAGTTTGATGAGAATCAAACTTCTAGGATTTGTAAAATGTTGATTCATTGCGAATATGCAAGAAAATCATTTAAAGCTCAACAACTCATGGGGGCATTTTTAGAAAAACACAAAGACATGATTGAGGCAGATTTGTCAAACACAATATTTAAAATATATTCTAACCCTACTGTTAGGGGATTTTTAAATAAACCAAATGCATATTTGAAATAGGAAAATTGTTTTGAATAATTTTAAGACCAAAGTTGTATTTTGCAAGTAGTGCTCATTAATAATTTTAAATTCTAAACGAATAATATATTTCATATGACTAATATTAGCATCTCAAGATTCAAGGATTCAGAGAAGTATGGTTTCAAAAAAGGAGAAGAAATTATTATCCCCGCTCAATTTGATGCAGCACCATATAAGTTGACAAACAGAACTATTGCTATAATGGGTGGGTATTGTGGGATTATTGATATTACTGGAAAAGTTATACTTGATTTCAAGTATAACGACATCCAGTATTTGTTTGATGACTTATATGTTGTACGAAAAAATATTAATGATAAAGAATGGAGTTGCGGAGTCATCAGAGAGGACGATAGTGTTGTTTTGGATTTTAATTACAAATACATCAAAGCCATTGGATATTACCTAAAATGTTATAAAGTTGCAACCTCAGAATTCCATTCATATTCAACAGAATCAAATCGTTATTCTTATAAGTTCGAGAAAGATGGCTCATTATATGATAAATCTGGATGTTTTATCTATTCTGGAGATGCATTTCAAGTTGAAGACTCGTTAATCTTGGTAAACGACAATAATATTCTAAAAACAATTGATGTTCATGGAACAGAAGTATTTAAACAAAAGTATGAAGAAATACATCATATAACATCCGATTATTTTATTGTAAAAAAGCGGATAGAGAATGACTGGTTTTTCGGAGTTATAGATATTAAAGAAAATCTAATAATCGATTTTAAATATAAATTTATAAAAGCCCACAGGGGATGCTATCTTCAATGTTTCAAAGAAGCTATTTGTGAACAAAAGTTGTTTTATAATATAAAAGAGCAAATTTCTTATAATGAATTAAATGGCGAGTCATGGTTAAATCTAAATGGTAAAACTATTCATGAAGGAAATGCTGAATGTTTAGATGGCCAATTATTAGCAGTATGTAATAAGGGAAAGTGGGGAGTTATAGATTTAACAGGAAAAAGACGAATTAATTTCCTGTATGATGGTATCAGTAAAATTACAAACAACTTAGTTGTTAATAAAGACAATCATGTTGGTATCTTGGGAGATCGAGGTGAACTTATTATAAACCCAATTTATACCATGATTGAATGTGTTAATATACATAAGGAAACATATTCGGGTTTGTATGGAATCAATAAGTATGGTTGTTATAATAAAATAAACACTTTTGATACAGATCTATCTTTCTCTTTAGATTGGGAAGGAAATGTTAATGATAATTTGCGGCACAGTCTCGTATTTGTAATATATAGCAGAATTATTTCACCTAAAAAAATCAATTTTGAGAATGTTTTTATCCTAAAAACAGAAAAATACTCTGAATTGTTTACATTAGAAAAGGGTATTTTACCAAATAGTCGATTTGAGCAGGTTTCTCAACTGACAAATAACTTCTATTGTGTTAGAAGCTCGGGGCTATATGGTGTTTACAGTACAGAGACTGAAGACCTAGTCATACCTTGCGAATACCAGCGATTAAAGTTTGAAGGAAACCATGTGGTTTTGCTATGTAAAAATGATAAATGGGGGGCTAAATCGTTGGCCCATCCATTTGATCCAAGTTCTGAACTAACAGAAACTAATGTGCCAACGAATTTTATTGAAATAAAAACGCTGGATGAATCTGAGTCATTATTTTCGGTGAAAATTGAAGTAAAGAATTTGTGGGACGAAGTTCACACAGAATATACCATAGTCGATAGAGAAGGGAGTGTTGTTGAAGGATTGACCAACATGGTTGGATTTGAGTCCTCTTTCGTTTTTTATTCTTCAAAACATATACTAACAACCATAAGCGGTAAATACGGTTTTATAAATCTTAATGGATACATTAGCATCCCTTTCAAATATGACGAAATCGAGGTAAGAGAGAACGGAGATTTTGACGTGCGAATCAATCAAGCATGGGGTATCTTAAATCTTTCTGGAAAAGAGGTTGTTCATATTAAATATTCAGAAAAACTACCAATAATATTCAGCAATACAATAGTTTGTGATTCAGAGTCTGGACGTTTTGGTGTACTTGATAAAGATGGGCATGAACGCATAGCAACGATATATGAGCACCTTTTTTATTCGAAGAATGAAAAAATACTATATTTTGGTTACGGTGGGTATGAAAACGATCGAAATTTCTTTAGCAATATTTCAGGTGCAACTTGGGGTTGTATAAATATAGATGGCAAATTATTAATTGAAGCCAAATATGACTGCTTTAAAATGGAAGGTGGATTTATATTGGCAGGTCGTGATGGAACAATGTTAGGAGAAGGGCAATATGGAGGAACTTATTATGAAAAAGAATATGGAGGAGTTTATGATTTATATAATTGTGATGGGGCACATTTATTTGGAGGATTTACAGACTTTAAACACTTAGAAATTCCCCAACTTTATATGTTCCAATTTGGAGGGACCTGGGAAAAAGATTGTGAAGAATATGATTATCATACCTTTAATTTTAAGAAGGGCAACAGTAGGTGGCTAATACTAGATTACAACCTTCATACATTTCTTATGGATAAAAACGGAAACACTATAAAGTTCTCTAAAGGTTTTATTGGTACAATAACGTCAAAAAAAGAAAATGGAAAAAATACCAATTATTGGAATATGCCGTTTGAAATTTTCTCAATAGCAGAACCAGAATTATCCAACAACATTATTATATGTGGAAATGGGAGAAATGAAACCGCAATAAGAGTTGAAGATAGAATAAGTTCTATGCCACATAAAAAAATTCAATGTTACGCTAAGGATAAATATTTCTTTTTAGATGATAATGGGAAGAACCGTGGAGTTGGAATGGCAAGATTTTCAAAGAGAAAAAACTCTGATACCTTTGAAGAAGAAGTAATGATAAATCCAGAGACTGAAAGTTGTTTTTTATTAACATATCCTGTGAATGGCTATGTTTTTGCAGTTTCTCAACCTAAAAAGTATAAAGTTAAGTTGTATGATTTGAATAATATTACGACTGAGCCAATTGAGGCAGTTTCCTCTATTGAAGAATCGGAATTGATGGATGGATTAACTTACGGATATCTATTAATAGAATCTAACGCAAACGTAACAGGACTATCTAGTATAGTTGTACCCTACCTCTCTTTTTTCAACGATGCTTTTCAGAAATTGATTTCAAGTGTGGAGAGCCAAAAAAAATTCAACTCAGAGAGTAAGGGCCGTTATTGGTTTTCAGATGGTATTCACTTGGTTGAGAAATCATATAATAACTCGAATGAAGAAGAAGTAGACTACATGAGCGACACTTGGGATGCAATGACTGATGGCATGTATGGTGATATGCCAGAAGGTTTTGATGGAGATTTTGATTTCTTGGGTCGATAGGGTTTTAATTTGACTACCAATCTATTATTTATCTCATTAATTAAAAGCTGGTTATAACTATGAGTTGAATTTTCAACTCAAGGATAACCAAATGGCACTCTTTTTTATGCAAACTACAAATGTACATTTGGGACTTGCCCAGCGAAACAAATGCATCCAATTTTCATTGCGACACCCAAGGTTTTTCGTTGAATTGGTTTCCTCAAAATATCCTTTGACAAAAACGTTAATGTTTAAGTACAAGGATGTTCTGGATTGGGACCTTGTTTCCTCCAATACCAATATTCAATGGACATTTGAATTGTTGACTTCAATTAATAAGTATATTTCCTGGGATTATCTAACGATAAATGAGTGTGCATTCAAAGATCTAAGTTTACTGGATTCATTTGCCAAACAAATTATTTGGTCAAGAAATGATGATTACAATGATTGGAATATCGCAAAGAATGAAGGTTTGCCTTGGACATTGAATTTCATTAAAAAGTATGAGACCCTATTGGATTTCGAGGAGTTGTCATCTAATCGAGGAGTTAAGTGGACTGAAACATTGATAAATAAATACTCCGAAAGGTTGGATCTAAATAAATTGGGACAAAATGGATCTGTTCCATGGACGCTAGAGCTATTCGATAGATATCTGGGAAAGCGGTATCTTAAGAACTTTTTAGTTCAAAGCAATTATACCCTTATTAGTAATGTGGATCTAGTGGAAAAATATAAAAAATCCTTGTATTGGTCATGCGTTAGTTCAAACGATAGACTTCCTTGGGTAGACCAGCATTTACTTGAAAGATGGTCAGATTTTATTGATTGGTCGGGTATTAGCTCAAATAAAACCCTATTTCAGAATGATCCAGATTTTTTTCAAATGCACATGGAAAAATGGTCTAGAGAAAACTATAAAAATTTTATCAGATTGTCCGATAATGAGGGTTTGAATTGGTCAAAGGAATTCATAAATCGATATACGGAATTATGGTCATGGGAGAATCTATGTACAAACAAGTCGATAAAGTGGGACATTCAGCTTGTAGACTATTTTTATGATAAGATACGTTGGGGTGGTCTTAAAGATGCGCCTCTTGAAGATCAGAACGGTAATATTGTAGCACCAACCGGAGGTGGAACCTTAGTGGAAGGGATGGTATTAAATCCCTCAGTTGAATGGACCATCGATTTTCTGGAAAGATATGAAAGCTCACTTGATTTAGAGATTCTGAGACATAATGAGGGCGTTTGGCAGAAAGTTTTCGAGCCGGTAATGGATGACTGGTTTGTGGATGTTGTGATGAGGATAATTTGATCAGAGACTGTCATGAAGAATTTCTTTTTGTTCCTTAATGTTATAAGAGATAAAGAAATCACAAAATTGAAAGATAAAAAATAACGCCGCATAATCGAGTAGACCGCCCCGCCAGTGTAAACTGACGAGTAGCGCCTCTCCCACCACTGCACTGCGACAAGAAGTCGCTTATGATAACTGTTTAACGCTCATTGAATGAATGATTAAACCTTGCGTTCCATCGCAAGTAGCCTACGGACACGTGCATACAGGGTAACGGGTTTGTGCGAAGCTGTCCGGACAATATAGCCCTTAAAGGTCTTCCGTGAGGAAATCCTATTGCACCAGCGTTAAGGTGCAAGGGAGTTAGGCTTAATCGGTATGGTTAACATATGTGAACTGCTGATAAATGTCGTGACGTGAAAATAGCGAAAGACGATGATACGCTATGACCAAAAAGGTAAGGGGTATAGATAACAGACTTTTCGGTTTCTATTACATGGATTATGATTCCCCTTGCAGAGAGGCAGAACCTGGCAGAAACCACTTCCGATACCTTGGATCTGATAAAAGGATTATTCCATTACCGGTTGGTAGATGAGCTAATTTTATACAGAATCCCTTGCCAAGAAGAACACGATATCCGATTGTTTGACCTTGTGAATACTTCCGATTGGGTATTGGTAAAAAAAACGTCCCCCAAAAACGGATTTCATTGTCTTATCTATCATATAATCAAATAAGCATTATCGCGATTCAAGCCTAAAAAAGTGTAAGATAGCTTTACAAGATGTAAGGCTATTTTACACTTTTTGCTTTTCAACAATTTGGGACAGAAGTTTATTTTACGAATTATATTGTTGATAATCAGTAACATTAAAAGCATTTTTACTTATATTACTTTCATCTGGAACATCTTTTGCCATAGCTCTTAGGTGCGCACACTGCTAAAATGAAGTGTTTAATCCTAAAAGAACAGAGTATGGACTATTTCATATTGACAAAGACGGAGTTTTTTCGACAAATAACCGATGATAAAAATGGATGCCAGTTAACGACTGCTTACGGTGATTTTGTTAATGATGTTTTCAATTTATGCACTGGGTGCGCCAACAGGTACGAACTCCTTTTTGCGATGACTTACACGGAAACAGAGTTGCAAAGTCTATGTGAATGTTGCCGTCTAAACACAGATAGGAATAGAGAATCCGATCCTTGTTATCTCTATACCCGCAAAGCCCTTTTATTTATCCACCGTACACTGGCATATATTCAACTCCATCAATTGCCGCCATTATCCGAATCCTATAACAGAAACAATGTATTACCCTACCGATGGACGGGCAGTGCCGTCGAGATGGTGGAACTTATCTATGGACTTGTTGAAATGCGGTGCATCAATAACGGGGAAACGCCGATCACCGAACTGACCAGTTTTATCAGCTCGCAATTTGGCATGGAAATCAAAGACTGTTACAGTGCTTACGTGGATATGAAACGGCGTAAAAACGATAGTCGCACCTATTATATTGACAAAATGCGGGAACGTCTGAATAGACGGATGGAACTGGATGATGAACGGGAACATGGACGCAAATAATTCCAGACCAGACAAACTATTTTACAAAACGTCAAGTTATGTCGTTTTGGTTCGTTTACTTTACAAAATCTAATATCTCTTACCATGAGAACAAAAGATTGCATTTCCCGATGCCTGCACATTGTCAGAAGATTGAAGCGAGGCCAGAAAGCCTCTTTCCCAGATATTCAACGCTATCTGAACGAAATGTCGGCTTTAACCGGAGAAGATTACACGATATCGATCCGCACTTTTCAGCGAGATCTGGATGCCATCCGTGAACTGTTTCTGATTGATATCCGGTATTCCCGAATCGAAGGGCTGTATTCTATCAATGATGAGTTTTCCGATGAGATTCAGAGCGAAAGGCTTATGGAATCATTGGAGGTGTTCCATTCACTCAAAATGATGAATAATCTCAGCGGCATATTTCACTTTGAAGCGCGGCCACCCCTCGGAACCGAACACTTGAGCCGAATGATTTTCGCCATCAAAAACAAAAGGATCATAACGCTCACCTATAACAAGAACTGGGAAAATCAGTTTACCGAGCGAACCGTTCTGCCTTTACTGCTGAAAGAATTCCGGGGACGTTGGTATGTAGTTGCAAAACGATTGGATACGGATGCCATCCGAATTTATTCCCTCGACCGCGTTGTCGGGTTCATCATTAAAGAACAGCAAGCCACGCCTCCGGCCAATCTTGGAAACTATTTTTACTATTCCTTTGGGATATACGTGAAACCAGACCCCAATCCACAAGAAGTCGTACTAAAGTTCTCACCCGACACTGGACGGTATGTTAAAGATGCGGTACTGCATCATTCTCAACAGGTGATAGAAGATAACGCCGAAGCATTCGTTGTAAAACTATGCCTGTCCATCACCTTCGATTTTGTAATGGAAATACTTGGTTACGGAGAGCTTGTCGAAGTGATTTCACCGCCGGAACTCCGTGTTCAAGTATCTGATAGACTGAAAAAAGCAGAAGAAAAATACAAATAAGTTTCTCAACGCCGAGTTATGGCGTTTGTCATTTGTTGTTTTGCCATAAAAAATTCAATAAATTATAAACTTAAACGTATTTAATGATGAAAAAGGCGGTTTGTTTCTTTTCTGTTTTTGTTTTTATAACCTGTTTTTTGTCCTGCACAAAAGATGATGAGGACTATTTTCTATCTGGAACAACATGGGAAGATATTGATGGTAGTGTATTGAAGACAATCAAGTTCGATAACGCTACTTGTACCTATACTATATCGTCCACCGCACTCAGCGTAAAAACGACCTTATCTTATGACTACAGCATCGCCTATCCGAAAGTTACTATGGAGTCGCAAACATCGGGATATGCTGATTTGAAAGGAACCATTTCAGGGGGAATTATGACGGTGATAAACACCTCCAAGAATAGTACGATAGGCACATTTACAAAGCAGTAGAAAGGATAACCGCCATGTTACTAACAGTCATTATAATCTTTTACCTGATAGCCAAAGGCGGCGGGGATTTGCTCAGAATAAACGATTGATATTTATTGGACAATCGTCAAAGCTTCTTTCATGCAACATAGCTGCCTGTTCCTTGGTTGTGAATAGGTGGCTTTTGGCCTTTTATCAATTATTTTATATCAATCAAAACTGTAATTTTGTACATAAAGCAACGTGGAGCTAAATAACAAATTTTTAATTTACAGATAAAAGCTTTTTCAACAACGAGAAAGAGATTGCCATTTCTGATATTGGAACAAAAAAATGACCACCAAGAAATAGAAATAACGATGGAACATAACGAATTTGTGATCTATAATAGCCAAAATGGAAACATTAAGTGGATTTGCTCTTTTCTGAAGAAACAGCTGCTTCAATTCAGTTCAGTTCGATACTGATTTGATGTAGGGAGAGGCCGTCGTCTAGTAATTGGATCTGTTATCTTATTCGTAACATATGGACTGTTTCGTTTGCCATCTTTCCTTCGTTTTTCTTGGTGAAAAACAAAAGTAGGGCATGTATCTTGTTAATCTGTCAGTTGAGTTTTTTATATATCAAAACATTTTTTGAGTATTACTCGATTTTTATCCAAATAAATTCAAATTTTCTTTATATTCGTAGCACATATTCTAGTACTATGGATAAAATCATTTTTCTCAAGGAAGTCCTCGCTGAAAAGGGTATCAAACAGAAGTTTATCGCAGAAAAGCTTGGGGTTTCAGACTCAACCGTTTCACTTTGGGTTAAAGGTAAAGCTCAACCTACTATATCAAACCTCAAGAAACTTGCCGAAATCTTGTCGGTAGATGTCACATTATTAATTCACGGAAAAAAGGAGTGGCATGTCTAAGTACCAATTTACATTTACTGCAGCATCACTTAGACTCAATGATTTTGTCCAAGTTGCCAGACTAAAGAAAATTAATCAGGAAGTTGATTATGTCAACTTGCTTGGTGCCGGTAAAAGTACTACTGGTAAAAGGATGATAACTGAGTACAACAAAAGACTAGCCAAGCTTACTGATGAGCAGTTGTCAGTGCTTATAGACGGATATTTATCCTCACAAAAGCAAATCGCATTCCTTGCTATCTGTAAAACGTATGCATTCATCAGAGATTTCACTGTTGAGGTGATACGAGAAAAGCTACTTTTATTTGATTATGAAGTCTCCGATGGTGAATTTATAGCCTTTTTAAGAAGAAAAACGGAAAGCCGTCCTGAACTTGAAAAAATCACTGACAAAACAACGTACAAGATAAGACAAGTGACATTCAAAATACTGGAACAGGCAGGTATTATTGATAACATCAAGAACAGGCATATACAATCCCAATTGATAGAAAAAGATGTCAGGAAATCAATAGCCAATGACAACAATGAGTGGTTTAAGGTGCTCCTTTTGAGTGATTTGGATATTAAAAATATAAAATAAACTATGGAAGATCTGTCAGAAAAGTTCAACCACTTGTACCAAGTTATATCATCCAGACAATTCCTGAGTATGGAGGCATTAGGAGGGGAAATCCCATTCTTCATCTCAGCATATTCTGCCCAACAGGAATTGGCAGTCAGGGAGTCTATTAAAATGTTGATCAACAAACTTGAAACCAACGGCACTAAGGTGCTGGAAATCAATCTATATGACCAGGTTTGCGAAATTTTAGAAGGTAAAGGTGGCATAGATAAAATGTTCAGAATTGAGAAAGCAAAGGGTAAAGAAAAGTTTCTACGAGCAATGCAGTCCACATTGAACATTCATGAAGTTTTAATGCCCAGAATTGAAGAATTGATAAAAGCGTCCAATGCAAATGTATATTTCCTGACGGGTATTGGATTGGTGTTCCCTTATATTAGATCTCACAACATACTTAATAACCTCCAGAATATTGCGAAGAATGCACCTACGATCTGCTTTTTCCCTGGATTATATAATGGCCAATCATTAAATCTGTTTGGCCTGCTTAAAGACGATAACTATTACAGAGCATTCAACATACAAAACATTGAAGCACGATGAATAATACCTTTTTTGAAAAACCAATTGACAGGTATATTGAAACAGTTATCAAAGCGGATGACAGAGAGAATATATCCAATGAAGTTACCGAGTACGTGATCACCAATGAAATCGCAAAGAAAATAAGGGATTTCTTTCAAGCATACAACAATTATGCAGGTGCCAACGGGGTATGGATATCCGGTTTCTTCGGAAGTGGTAAATCCCATTTACTGAAAATCCTATCCTATGTTTTGGCAAATCTTGACCATGATGACTATAAATGTGGTGAATTGTTTGCCGAAAAGATTGTAGACGATGTGATATTGAAAGCTGACATATTGAAAGCAACTAGGATACCATCAGAGTCAATTCTTTTTAATATTGATCAACAATCACAGATTACAAGCAAAACGGATGCCAAAGCCATCTTGTCGGTTTTCTATAAAGTTTTCTTTGATCATTTAGGCTTTTATGGTTTCCAGCCCCATGTAGCTGAGTTTGAAATGTGGATTGATAAACAAGATAAATACCAGGACTTCAAGAATAAATTCAATGTCAACTTCGGAAAACCCTGGGAGGAAGCTCGTATCGATTACTTTGATCCGATGGTGACAGATGCCGTGGCCGAAGCCCTTGGCGAAATTTTCAATGCCGATGCCAGCAAATACAAAAATATACTGGATGATATTGAAGACAAACAAAAACAATCGATTGACGACTTTGCAGAACGTGTATATGACTACATCAAGTCAAAACCTGCCGGATTCAGACTTAACTTCTTTGTTGATGAGGTTGGGCAATATATAAGCGACAATACAAAACTGATGCTCAACCTGCAAACAGTAGCAGAAAGTTTGGCCACCAAAACCAAAGGAGCAGCCTGGATTCTTGTGACTTCACAGGAAGACATGGAGAAGGTGGTTGGAGATATGAATAAACAACAATTGAACGACTTCTCACGCATACAGGCTCGTTTCAAAATCAAGATGCCACTCACCTCTGCAAATGTAGATGAGGTAATAGAAAAACGTTTGCTCAAAAAGAAACCTGAAGCTCAAAAGGTTTTATTAGAAAAGTATATAAGTGTTAGTTCTCATATGGACTCAATCCTATCTTTTTCGGATGCAGGCGTACAATTTAAGGGGTATAAAAGTGAATTGGATTTCAGTAACAAATATCCTTTTGTGCCCTATCAGTTCGACCTGTTCCAGAATTGTAGACGAGCCTTGTCCCAGCATAATGCATTTCAGGGCAAACATGCCGCTATTGGTGAAAGATCCATGCTTAGCGTCTTCCAGCAAGTGGCCAAAAACATTGAGTATAAGGATTTCAATACTTTGGTCAGCTTTGATATGATGTTTGAGGGTATCAGGAGTGAGTTGAAGGGAGAAATTCAGAGCTCAATAAGTTTGGCTGAAAAGAACCTAGACAATTGGTACGCCATCAAGGTCATGAAAACGCTGTTCATGGTTAAGTACTTCAACAATTTCAAGACCACCAAACGCAATATCTCGGTATTGCTCATTAACGATATTAAAATTGATTTAAAGAAGCATGAGCAAGCTATTGATGAAGCTTTGAATATTCTGGAAAATCAAAGTTACATCCAGCGAAACGGTGATCTTTATGAGTTTCTGACCAATGATGAAAAGGATGTGGAGGAAGATATCAAGAACACTGAGATTGACGATCAGGCCATCACGCAACATTTAAAGGAAATTATTTACGATGAGATCATCAAGGATAACAAGATTCGATTTAATGACAACAAACAAGACTACGAATTTACCAGCAAGATAGATGGTTCTACTATTGGTAAAGAAAAAGAACTGGAGATTGACATTATAACCGAGTTTAATTATAATTATTCAAACGGAACCATGCTCAAGGCCCAGACAATGGGTACTTCTGGCATGAAACTGGTGCTTGCCCCTGACCCAGTGTTTTTAAAAGACCTTAGATTGTTTCTCAAAACTAAAAAATACGTTAGGTTAAATCAATCCACCACGAACAGGTCTGAATATAAACGCATTTTACAGGAAAAAGCGGAGCAAAACGCTCAAAGAGGCAGAACTCTTGTTTTGATTGCAAACAATGCACTGGCCAATTCCGTCGTATTCATGAATGGATCTAAGGTTGAAACCAGCCAGACTAGTGAAGGCAAGACAAAGGTGATCAATATGTTCCAGGATCTGATCAGACTTGTTTACCCCAATCTACGTATGATAGGGAATACACTTTCTACTGAAGAAACAGTCAAATCAACCATATTAAAACCCTTACATGAATTGTTTGGAATGGAAGAACAGATGGTTTCAGAAGCAGAGTCTGAAATAACCACTTTAATTGAAAGAAGAAAATATCAATCAGATAGAACCACCCTGACAGATGTCAGAAACTATTTTACTAAGAAACCTTACGGATGGTATAGTAATGCAATATGGACACTTATTGCCAAACTTTATAAACGTGGGCTTGTTGAGCTCAAGCGTGACTCCAACGTACTCGAAGAAGATGCTGTCATATATGCGCTGTTGAACAGTGCTGGTTATGCCAATACGTTGTTGGAAGTTCCACAAATAATCGATAAATCAACCATTAAAAAACTTCAGCAGGTTTATTCCGAGGCATTCGATGAGTCGTGTCCATACAATGAGGCCAAAGATGTGGCTGGAGCTTTCAAGAATAGGCTCAAGGAAATGCTTGTTGATGTGAACAAATTATTGGTCCAGAAAAGACAGTATCACTTCCTTGAGAGTTTATATCCATACAGTGAAAAATTGACCAAACTCACTGAGAAAGAATACAGCTATTACCTGCATCATATTAGTGAGTTTGAAGACGATTTACTCGATTTTAAAGACGATCTTTTAGACCCGATTAAACGCTTTATGAACGGTGATCAATTAGGAATATACGACTCCATCCAACATTTTCTAGAAGGTGATACCTCCAATCTGGATTATGTAACAGGTGATGAACTGCAAATTCTCAAAGAATTGATTAAAAGCAACAAACCATATTTAGGCAATCAGATCAAGGATGCAAAGGCGGCTAAAGATGAGCTTGTGAGGAAGGTGCTGGAACAGATAAACAAGGAAAAAATCGAAACAACAGAGGTAATTGAACGGATGATATCTGAGTTGAAAAATAAAGACGATTTTAAAAAGCTATCAGAGCTTCAACAGGATCAAATCATAGAACCTTTCAATGAAGAACTGAAAAAACTACACAACCTCAGATTTATTGCCGTTATCAGGGATACCAGGACAAGAATTGAGGATGTGATCTTTACACGCCAACTAAACGAAATGGTAAGGCTGGTAAATCCGCCCAAACCTTCAAATCAAGGAGATTCAAATGGTGGTAACACTTCTATGAAAGAGCCTCCAGCTGTTCATTATATTAATCGGAATAACATCAAGCCGACATTTGGCAAAACAGAGCTGAAAACAGAAGCGGATGTAGACGAATATATTGAAGCCTATAGAAAGGCACTGAAGGATCAAATAAAAAATAACAGAAGAATACAGCTATAATATGAATACCAACCAACTAAAGAAATTTGCACAAAGTGCCCGCACTAAGCTCATCGAGCAAGTGGGAGCTAAATTGGAGTTTGTCTTACATATGGACTCTGCTGAGCTTAGGGAAAAAACCGATTCATTAAAGCAGTTACAGGTCGCCATCAATGCCACAAATAAAGCTCTAGTTATTGACAAGGTAGCATACACATGGTTCAATAGGTTTATGGCATTGCGGTTCATGGATGCAAACAACTACCAACCCACAGGTATACGTGTGGTAACACCCAAGAATGGTTACACATTGCCTGAAATTCTGGAAGAAGCCAAACGTGGGTTTATTCCAGAAGACCTTCATGTTAATCGAAATCATATTTCTGATATACTGGATGGGAAAAAGCCCAGTGCCAATCCTCAAAATGAAGCTTACAAAGAACTGCTTATTGGTGCCTGCAATCACTTGAATAAATCTTTCCCTTTCCTGTTTGAACGGATCAATGACTATACAGAGCTGTTGATGCCTGATGATCTGATATCCCAGTATTCCATACTTCAGGATGTAAGGGATGGCATGGCAGAAGAGGATTGTCACGAAGTGGAAATCATAGGTTGGCTGTATCAGTTTTATATATCAGAGAAAAAGGATGAAGTGTTTGCATCCAAGGGTTCGGTAAAGAAAGAAGATATACCTGCTGCTACACAGCTGTTTACACCCCGATGGATAGTGGAATACATGGTGCAAAATACAGTGGGTAAACTTTGGCTGCAAAACAAACCCAAATCTAGAATCAGGGAGCTTATGCCCTATTACATTGAATCAGCTTCGAGCACAGCTACTGATTATTTGCACTTGAATTCCATTGAAGATCTTAAACTGTTGGATCAGGCTTGCGGCAGTGGCCATATTCTGGTTTATGGATTAGAGTTGCTGTATAAGATTTATGAAGAAGAAGGTTATAACCCCAGCGATATTCCCCAGCTGATTATCGAAAAAAATCTTTATGGATTTGAAATAGATGAGCGTGCCGCACAGTTGGCTGGCATGGCGCTGATGATGAAAGCACGCAGTTATAATAGACGCTTTTTCAGAAAAGAAGTAGAGCCCAATATCCTCTGCTATTCTGATTTGAAGTTAAGCGAGGAAGAAGTTACAGAAACCTTTCATGAGCTGGAGATTGACCTACCTGATAGCTTGAAATTTGATCTGAATCTAATCAGACAAGCCACGAATCTGGGATCGCTGATTCAACCCAAAACGTCAATAGCCGTACTGAAGAGTACACTTGCTCAACTCGAAAACAAACTACAATCAGCCAACATTTTCCTACAGCCCAAAACTCAGGCGTTAAGAGTAGCAATAACACAGCTTATTCCTTTAGGAGAAAAATATCATTGTGTTGTGGATAATCCACCCTATATGGGTAGTGGCAATATGAACAAGGAATTGTCGAATTTTGTAAAAATGAACTACCCTGACAGCAAAGCAGATTTGATGGCTTGTTTTATGGAAGCTGGTTTATCCGCTTTATTTCCCAAAGGATTTCTGGGAATGATCAATCAACATTCATGGATGTTCATAAGTAGCTATGAGAGACTCCGTAGGAAATTAATTGACAATATTCAATTCGACACTTTGCTGCATTTGGGCCCACGAACTTTCCCCGAAATAGGCGGTGAAGTAGTTCAAAATGCATCTTTCACGTTCTGGAAAGTTGAAAACATAGAAAATGGACGCTTTGTTCGATTAGTAGACTATGATCGTACTGAAATAAAAAGTGAAAAAACTATCGAAGCGATTCAAAATCCGAAATGTGGATGGCTTTGTATAGCCAATCAAAAAGATTTTAACAAGATACCAGGAAATCCGATTGGGTATTGGTTAAGTGAAAAAATATACAACATTTTTAACGGAAAAAGTGTTGGAGAAATTGCACCAGTAAGAAAAGGGAACAGCACGTCAAATAATGCTAGGTTTTTAAGATATGCTCATGAAATTAACAAAAAAAATCACTCTCAAACATATACAAATATTGTGGATTCTCTTAATGATAACAAGTATTGGATACCATACAATAAAGGTGGTGGATTTAGACGTTGGTATGGATTCCAGGAATATTTGGTAAATTGGAAAAACGATGCGAAAGAAATTCGTGAAATTAAAACTTCTGTTGTAACAAATGAACAATTCTACATGAAACCAGGACTTACATGGTCAACAGTCACCACATCAGATTTTAGTTTAAGATGGTTTGAAGAGGGTTTTATTTTTGACAATGGTGGTTGTTGTCTTTTTGTAGAAGATCAAAATTTAAGAAAATATATTCTTGGAGCGATGAATGGTAAGGTATTTAAGTTTATTTTATCTGGCATAAATCCCACATTAAATTTTCAATCTGGAGAAGTCAGCAAATTCCCATTAATACACAGTAGTAACATATATTTAATAAATAAAATTGTTGACAATAATATTAAAATATCAAAGTTAAATTGGGATTCCCATGAAACATCATGGGATTATCTTCATAATGAGCTCATTAGATTAAAACACGAAAGTATTTCAGAATCTTTCAATCAATATCAACAATACTGGAAAAATAAATTCTTCCAACTCCACAAAAACGAAGAAGAACTCAATCGTCAGTTTATCGAAATCTATGGATTACAAGATGAACTAACTCCAGATGTACCCTTGGAAGACATCACCATCCTGAGAGAAGAAACCAACATCGAAAACGGGGAATTGGTTTTTCATGCAGAGGAGGTCTTTGCCCAGTTTGTAAGTTATGCAGTGGGCTGTATGTTTGGTAGATACTCCCTGGATAATGAAGGGTTGATACTTGCCAATCAGGGGGAAACCTTACAGGATTATTTGGAAAAAGTAGGCAAATCCGAAACGGAATTAGCCTTTGTCCCTGACAAAGACACCATTATCCCCATACTAGATGATGAATGGTTCGAAGATGACATTACAAGCCGATTTTATGAGTTCCTTAAAGCTAGCTTTGGGAAGGAAAACTTTGACAATAACCTAGCCTTTGTAGAAGAATCACTGGGCGTTGATAATATCAGAAAATATTTCACCAAAGAATTCTATACGGATCATATCAAACGATACAAAAAACGTCCCATTTACTGGATGTTTTCTTCACCCAAGGGCTCCTTTAATGTACTGATCTACATGCACCGCTACACACCAGATACTTTGAGCAAAATACTGAATGGATACCTCAGAGAATTCAATGCAAAAATTGGAGCTTATATCGAGCACCTGGACCATATCAAAAATACTGGAACATCAGCTGAATCTGCCAAAGCATCAAGTCGTATAGATAAACTTAAACTGGTGCTACTTGAACTTCAGGAGTATGAACGTGATATTCTCTATCCTTTAGCCACCGAACGTATTGACCTTAATTTGGATGATGGTGTATTGGTGAACTACAACAAGTTTGGCAGGGCAATCAAGGAGGTGGCAGGTTTAAATGATAAAGCAACCAAGAAGAAAGTTAAAGAGTTTGATTGGATTAATTCAGAAGAAATACGATGAACAAGATTGAAGAGGCTCTAACCAAACGTTTTGAAAATTACCGTGTCATTTTCTGGTACGATGAAAAACGTGAATTTACTGATCTGTACCAGGAAGCAACGCTTGATGGAGTGGAAAAGATTCAAGTGAATGGCAATGAGTTCGAAGTGAAGTACATCATTAACAAACAAAAGTCTGACAGCAAGCTTCTGATCTATATTCCAGAGCCCAAGCCAGCCAATGAGGATAACTGGCTCCTGGATATGGAATTGGCACATCATGTGTTTCATACCAATCAGGAGGCTCTTATATTGCAAGAAATTGGTTTGGATTATCACTTCAAGGATCTTATCACACAACATTTGGAATTCTTTAAGGCAAAAGACCGTATAGTGAAACTGAAAGAATTGTTGGGTGAAGCTGATGAACATGAAGAGATCCGTGCCAAAATGTTAGCTGTTGTTTTCAGTACAGATTACGTGAATCTGATTACTTTTGTCTACGCTCATGTTGCAGCTTTTATAAATGGTGATGACAGAATAGAGAAGGACCTGGTCAGATTCAATCTATCAGATTATTACTGGGGAAAGATTTTCAAACAGTTTGGTTACCAAAGTGAACAGCCAACCATCTATGATTTACTGCTTGAAGTATTCAGTGCCAATTTTGCTCTAACAAACACAAAAAAAGTAAACAAGGAGACAAGACTTCTTTTGTCTTTGTGGAAAGATACCCTAAATTATAGAGATGGTTTTGGCGTTATCTCAGACAAGATATCCTCAGACCTTGATGTTGAAGCTAAACTAAATAAAGCTTCGATTGATGAAATCATTCAGGATGATTTATTCAAGCTTACTGATAAAAAGATAATCTTTGATTTGGTCAATCTACTATCAGATGAAGCCATATCCAATGACAAGGTTTATCAATACACCAAACAAAGAGAAAATAAATATTGGTATGCAGATACAGCTAATCTATACAAAGCCCTGGAGAACGGCTCTGATATGATTTCGCTTATCAGAAAACAAGCAAATTACAGTCTTGCAGGTTTTGCAGATGGGGTTAAGGACTACACGTCATCACTATATAAAATTGATTATGCTTATCGGAAATTCATCTACTATTACCGATTGACTAATCAGAACAGAATTCTGTCTGATTTGGCTAAAAAAGTGGAAAAGGTCTATTCCAATGATTGGTTGCTTACTTATAATGACAACTGGCAGAATGTAGTCCAGTCTTTGAAGTCTTGGCCTACCAGGGAGATGAATAGCCAAAGGCATTTTTTCAGACAGTATGTATCCAAATACACGGAAAAGAACAATCGTCTGTTCGTCATCATTTCCGATGCTTTCAGGTATGAATGCGGAGTCGAGTTACTCAAGCGCATACAATCAGAAAACAGGTTTGATGCTTCATTGGATCATTTGGTGGCCAGTCTACCTTCCTATACCCAACTGGGAATGGCATCCCTTTTACCAAATAAAAATATTGAGTTTAAGGAAGGCTCAGATACCGTTTTTGTTGATGGTATATCAAGTGCAGGTACCTTAAACAGGACTAAGATACTATCCCAAAATTCAGGTGTCAGAGCTACAGCTATTTTGGCTGAAGAATTTATGAAAATGAATGTTACAACTGAAGGACGTGAATTCGCAAAACAAAATGACCTGATTTATATCTACCACAATCGGATAGACAAGGTCGGTGACGACAGTGCTTCGGAAGATAAAGTTTTTGAAGCAGTGGAAGAAGAAATTGAATTCCTGATTAACTTGATTAAGAAGGTTGCCAATATGAATGGTAACAATATGATAATAACCTCAGACCATGGTTTTCTTTACCAACATAAGCTATTGGATGAAAGCGATTTTAGTGATTCAATTCACACCGGAGATATTTGGAAAGATAACAGGCGGTTCGTTATTGGACGCAATCTAACAAACGATGACTCAACAATTTTATTCAGTGGTAATGAACTTGGGATTGAAGGGAATGTTGATGTTTTGATTCCAAAATCTATCAACCGATTAAGGGTTAAGGGAGCTGGTTCAAGGTTTATTCATGGTGGAGCATGTATGCAGGAAATTGTAATACCCTTGCTTACAGTAAGTAAATTGCGTCAGGATAGTACACGACAAGTAGAAATTGATATTATCAAATCAAACGACAGGATAACAACTAACATTCTCCCTGTATCATTTATTCAACAAGAACTTGTTGGCCCTACAGTCTTATCCCGAACTATCAGGGCAGCCATATATGCTGAAGATGGTGAGTTGCTTAGCGATCAGTTCAAATATACTTTCGATATTGAAGAAGGCAGCGAAAGGCAGCGTGAGGTGAAGTATAAGTTTCAGTTAATGAGCAAAGCCAGTGGCAAATATAAGAATCAACGAGTGAAACTAGTCCTGGAAGAACCTGTGGATAGTTCTTCGAAATGGAAAGAATATAAACGGTTTATGTACACCCTGAACATATCTTTTTCAAACGATTTTGACAGTTTTTAATAAACGATGATATGAAGGCATTAGACATTAAAATTAACGAATTTTTCAGTGGCAAGGTAGTCCGTAAAGATCTTACAAACAAGATCAAAGGGAATGCTAGTGTTCCAACCTATGTGCTGGAATATCTGTTGGGACAATATTGTGCCACAGACGATAATGAGACCATAGTCGAAGGTGTCGAGACAGTACGGAGCATCATAGCCAAGCATTTTGTTCACAGAGATGAAGCTCAAATCATTAAATCTACCATTAAAGAAAGGGGATCGCATCAAATAATCGATAAAGTTTCAGTTAGACTGAATGATAGGTTGGATCGTTATGAAGCGACCTTTGCCAATCTGGGCCTAAAAAATGTTCCAATTTTGACTGAATACATTAAATCACACCCTAAACTTTTATCTGAAGGGGTATGGTCAATAGTAACCTTGAGCTATGCACCCGTGGAAGGTAAAGATATGGTTCCCTGGGGTATTGACTCACTGAAGCCAATACAAGTTTCATCTGTTGATTTGGCAGAGTATAAAGAAAGTAGAAGCAATTTCACCAAAGATGAATGGATTGATCTATTGATGCAGACCATGGGATTGAATCCTGATGAATTTACCAATAGGTCGAAACTGATGCAGCTGGCCAGATTGATTCCTTTTGCCGAAAACAATTATAATCTGATTGAACTAGGTCCAAAAGGAACAGGTAAATCACATGTTTTTTCCGAGTTATCACCTCACGGAATATTGGTATCTGGTGGAGAAGTCTCGAAGGCAAAACTATTTGTAAACAACAGCAATGGTGAGATAGGATTGGTAGGATATTGGGATGTGGTTACATTGGATGAGTTCGCTGGAAAAGCCAAAAAATCGGATTTGGGTTTAGTGGATATATTGAAGAACTACATGGCCAACAAATCCTTCTCCAGAGGTACAAATATCATGCAGGCAGAAGCATCTATTGTCATGGTAGGTAACACGGATCATTCCGTTCCACATATGTTGAAACACACGGACTTGTTTGATGCGCTGCCGAAAGACTATTACGATTCAGCCTTCTTGGATAGAATACACTGTTACTTACCTGGTTGGGAAACATCTAAGCTCCGCAACGAGATGTTTTCAACTGATTTCGGCTTTATTGTGGATTATTTGGCTGAAATCCTCAAAGAGCTACGCAAAGAAGACTATACGAAGTCATATCAAAACTATTTTGAGCTTTCAACGACAATAACGACCAGAGATAAGACATCCATTGAAAAAACCTTCTCTGGGCTTGTAAAAGTGATTTATCCCAATGGAAAATTCACAGAAGCTGAAGGCAAAGAACTGCTTGATTTTGCGATTGAATGTCGTAAACGTGTGAAGGACCAACTCCGAAAAATGGACGAAACATTCAATGATCAGGTCCTATTTGAATACACCACCTCGAATGGAAAAATTAACAAAGTTCAAACTCTGGAAGTTCTTGAATACGGTGATGATAAACTTGGGATTCTTCCTGCATCAAAGGAAGAACTACAATCTGAAGAAAGATCAGCAGATGGTCTGAAAAAAGAACAAAAGGTTGGTTTACATCGAACTATTCGGGACAATCAGTCAAGCGTCAGCTATGAGAAATTATTTGGAGAATATCTGGAAGGAGCAACAGAATATACCATTCGTGATCCGTACATCCGTTTACCCTACCAGATCCGAAATTTCATGGAACTTTGTAAGCTAATTGCTGAAACAAAAAAGGATGATGAAGAAGTTAAGATTCATTTGATCACTTTCAATAATGAGGAATTTCTGGAAAACGCAAAACAAGCCTTCAGTGAAATCACAGATTCACTATTGAACATGGGGATTGAATTCTCGTATGAATTCAGTGAAGTCCAACATGATCGTAGTATTGAAATGAACAACGGTTGGAAGATCATGCTAGGACGTGGCTTGGATATCTGGCAAAAGACTAGTGGACGGTATGATATGGCTGAGTATTATCAGGAGAAAAGACTGTGTAAGGAGTTTGATGTTACTGTGATAAGACAATAAAATACTTTATTGTTTAAATATATAGATATGAATTCAGATAAATGGAATGAAATTTGCTTTTTGCTTTCCGAAAATATTCATAAAGAAATAAGCGAAAGCCAATTTGAACTGAACGTCATCCAAGCTTTAAGGGTGCTTGAATGGAAAGAGTATTTAGGCGATTTTCATGTTCGTAAGTCGATACCCATTGGTGCCAGTAATAATATGGTTCCTGATTTTATCATCAAAAAAGATAATGGGAAAGCTCTTTTTGTGATTGAGATTAAACAGCCCAATATCCCAATCACATCCAGAATTCAACAACAGTTATTCTCCTATATGAGACAGTTGAAACTGGAATATGGGATTCTCCTTGGTCAGGTCATTCAAGTTTTTTATGATGGTAATTTAACTAAACAAGATGATCCAGTTTTGCTTGATACTATAAATATCGAAAGAGATAATGGTAAAGGGCAGAGGTTTGTTGAGCTATTCAGTAAGGATAAATTTAATTCTGAATCTCTAAAGGAATACACTTTGGAATCAATTAAAAAAATTGATCTTAAAAAAGATTTTAGAACACTTACAAATATAATTCTATCCGAAAGTTACCAGGAAAATATATTCAACTTAATTAAACAAGATTTTATTAGCGACTATGACGGTGAGCTGATTGATGATGTTTTAAATGAATTGGAAATTAAGATAAGAAGCAAGGAAGAAAAAATAAATTACACTACAATTGGTGAATCGAGACAAATTGTTCAACCCCAAGAACATATTTATAATAGCATTATTTTGCCGATAGAGTTAAATCCACAAGATGATGTAGCTTTCAAGAGAAAATTGCTTGTGACCAAAAAGGCTTATATTACAACCTTCTATGCAAACGGTACCCAATATAAAAAAGTATGGAATGCGTCCAACTTTAAAGAAACGTCAGGTGTAATAGGAAATCTTAGATCTCGTCCTGAGTTCAGAAGTGGTAATTGGCAGAAGAGGGGTATTATTAAGGTTTTTGTTTCAATTGAGGAATAATCAGCGACAGTTTAATGCTAATGTCTATCACCGTGATTTGATTCAATGTATATTACTTGAATTATGTTTTCAAATCTAAATTGAGCAGATTGTCTGCTACTTACCATTAAGAATTAAAATCTTTACAAATCTTGGTATGGGTAAATAACTGGATTTTCACTAATAATGATTAGTTTTTTGCAGGCTCTTGAAATTGCAACATAAAAATGTTTTGGATCATCAAATTTATGAGCATTTAATACAATCACAGTGTCAAATTCTAATCCTTTAGTTAATAAGGTAGTTCCAATACATTTACCTTTTACGCTTCTGCCCTGTCTTCTAATTTTATCTCTATTCCTTTTCATAGCCTCATAAACACTGACGTTTTGTTTATGTGCAAATTGAAGAGCAGATATAATTTCATTTATAAAATCCTTCCTATAACACTTATTATTAGGAAGGTACTGTATTTTATTTATTAATCTTGAGATATCATCATACGACTTATTAGCATGTAGTTTATTCACCTCAATTTGAAGACTTTCTGCAATTATTTTATCCTCTGGAGAACGTTTTTTCTTGATAACCCCATTATTAAACCAAGTATCTATGACGTTTGATAAAAACAAAAATTTCGAAAATTCGAGAATTGAATCGATCAGTTTTTGACCATTGTTTTTATCAAATAAGATGCTATACTTGTAATAGTCTTTATCATCAATTGACTCTATCAATCTTAGAGGGCTAAACTGTTGTAAAAATTTTATTCGTGGCTGTACACTTGTCGATATGGGATGAATTAATAATAGACTTTGAGTTTTTGGATCATTTATCTCTTTCCAGATTGTTTGTTTATAAGCTGATCCAGTAACTGTATAGTTTGCTTCAGGTTGTATTACAATTTGTATATCATTACTATAATCGTTGATATTTATTGTTTGTTTTTTTAAAAGTAAGTCCCTTATTGACATTATTGATGTGCCTAAACCCATAGAATTTGAATTTTTCCATCTCCAGGGTGTAATTAGCTCTTGCACATTCAGTTTAAATTCTCCCATCTCAATCGATGAATCCATATTTACCAATGTCGAATTTTTAAAACCAAAAATACCTTGTAGTGGATCTCCTAAAATATGCGTTTTTAGCACTTCTGATAAAAGCAAAATAAATTGATGTTGATTTTGTGTACAATCCTGATATTCATCAACAATAAGGTGAGAAAACTTACTTTTAATTACCGTTTTTATTGGCTCCGAATTAAGTAATTTACTTGCAGTTGAAATAGCAAAACCAAAATACTCATTGCCATTCTCGGCATTTGGAATTTCATCTTTATTTAGATGATAGTTATTGGTTAATTGAAGAGCAAAACTACAAATGGTCTCAATGTTGTATTTCTTAAAGTCAACACCTTGACTTTTCATTTTTTCTTTTATTGATGCCACACCTGCATGAGTGTGAGTTAATATGAGGTGTTTTTTTGACTCATTGGAAAGTAAAATACATTCTGTAATTGTGTATGTTTTACCAAACCCTGCTGGCGCAATAAGCATACTTCTATCTTTTAAAAGGAACTCCTCAATATTTGCCATATTATTACTTTTCAATCCATTTTGAGAACGCATTAAACATTCGCTTTACATTATTTTTCTCATCAAGTTTATCAATTGAATTGAAAACAATTTCCCCAATTTTCATACCATGATCAATACGTTTAAACCAATCATGAGATTTTGCGGCAAGACCTAATAATTGCCTTATCCCTGGTTCCTCCATAGTGTACCAATTTGTCGCAAACTGAGGTTTTGGATTTGCAATTTCAAATGTTTGTTGAAATAAGGATTCACTTTGAATTCCCTGAGAAGTGATTATATAATCAATCATTTCAACAATAGATTGCCATTGCAAATCTTTAAAAAGCTGTTGTTCAATTGAGTTTCCCATTTCACAATCTATTATGTTGACTCCTAATCTATTTAACACTTCTTTCTTCGCATTATCGGCAACAACATCTGAATCACAAAATAAGCAACAATCAAAACCAAGTTTATGGAAAGATTTTACACTTCTAATCATATTCGAGCCGACACCATCAACATAACATATACCAAATGATGAAAGGCTCCGTTGATTTTTTGCTTCCCTATTATCATTTAATGCTCTACAGATACCAACTTCTGTTCCACCTTCACATACGATTATTCTTTTCGCAAAAAAAGCATCTGGATTACTTCTTACGCAACCTTGCAGCTCCATAGAAATACTCTTTAGAAAGGGTTCATTTTTTCGTAAAATGAATAGATCTTCACATGGCAATTCAACTATTACATTGTTAGAGTGAGTTGTAAACAATATTTGAAAGGTTGTAAAACATTTCAAAATCCGAACAAGGTGTTGCACCCTGTCAGGCTCAAGACCTAATTCTATTTCGTCAATAAGTATTATTCCATTTGGATCAGCAATTGAAAGTTGTACAGCAATTGAAATTAATCTTTTAGTACCACGCCCCTTCAGTCTAATTGGTATATCATTTTCGTGCAAAGTGAATTTATTATCTTTGAATGAAAAATCTCTTTGATCTAGGGATGCCGATAAATCTAAAGTCTCAAGACCAAGCAGCTTTGTTAGTTCAAGAACTTTGTTGATAACAGTTGAGAATTTCTCGCATACATTATTATCAATATCTTTTTTTGCCCCTCTTAGAATATCTAGAATAATATTCCCATCTTCATCTTCCTCAGGATTCAATTGCTTGTATAGTGCGTATAACGGATTACCTTTATTAAGAGAGAAATGTCTATCTGCAAAATCTGAAATAGATGAAGCATTCATTTTTGCTCTATCAAATGATGAAATATTTCTAGGTTCTAATTCTCTATTACAAATAACATTCCATGTTGGCTCTAATTCGTTCGAAACCGACAACCGTATTGTTAAAGCTGCTTCAGCATTTTTTGCATCTTCAGATTCAAAATCGTCAATTATTACCCCATCAAAAATTCCACGTACATAATCTCCATATTTTGAAATTATATTCTCAGGTACATTTGTTAGTGTAGCATCAATGATAATTGGTGTTGTTGTATTGCAATTATAAAAGTCACTATCATAGAAATTTATATTATAACTAGTTGAAAGGACTAATGAAATTGCATCAAGAATAGTTGATTTTCCAGAATCACCCCTACCGATAATGCAAATCATTCCATTTTCAAAAGTTTGATCAAACTTTTGAATTCCTCTAAAATTTGTAATGCTAATACTGTGTAATGTTGCCATGTTAAAATATTTTAGTTGAGAGAGAGAGTGTATTAATTACGAAATAAATATATAATATTTCGCATTAAATAATGATTTTCAAAGTTAGTATTTATTTCAGATCACTTTGTAAATTTAATCTTTTAGAATAAATTGCTACAAAGACAAAGTGTGTCAGAATGGTCATTCAAAGATTAATCTGATACATTTTAATTTTGATACAAAATGCTGAGCATAGTCAAGTGATTGTATAAATGATTAACACTTGATTCGATTTTTTCCACAAATTACACATGTAACCGTTATTACACGGGATTTCTGTCCAGTAATGATCACCATGGATATTCTATGAATGCCTATCCATGGTGCTTCTGTAAATTTTGTTAGAGTTAAAAAGCTGATATGGAGTTTTACATTCTGGACGTTAAACTCATTTTCCGTACCAAGCCTAAAATGGACGAATCTAAGCCACTAAACGGAGAACATCACATCAACCAGATCAAGTCTACTGTCAGTATCAAAAAACTGTTGGTTGAATTTTTCCGAAAAACGTTGATTTGAAATTTGCATATTACAACAGGACACAATCAGGCCAAATACTAGCCTCAGGTTAAGATTAACTCCAACCCTGGAATAAACTTCAAGCCTTCAGCTAAAGCGATCTTTCAAAGCTCTTAAACCGCCTTATTCAAGCTGTCATCAATTGAAATGAGGGAAAGAACAACCGTATGACCCGTAATGATATCTCAATTCTGAAGGTTGAGATATTTTGTTTATTCCATGTTCTTACCGCATCCTTCATCTTTTATTTGATGCTCATGATGATGCGAATGCCCACATGTACAGCCACTCATATCGTCTGAAATCACGTTATGTTTTTAATAATTATTTTACCCTCACATTGCCAGAGAATATAATTTTGAAAAGTGATTTTGAGAAAGCCCGGAATGGATAAATGGATAAATTTAAAGAATTTTTGGTTCAAAAGATTACTCAGGAAAATAGTTTTGCCCTTTCAATAATGTTGGAAAATATAATCTTTAAAGATGAGAAGGACGGTATGGATATGCTCAAAGCTTCTTGTGAAATTATCAGGGATAGGTTATATGAAGAACCCCGTGATGACCATAAAATTTTGGTTTTAGCTGGAGGATCTGTTTTTGGGAAACTTTATAATTCAGTTGGGATAATCTATAATCACGAAATTGCCGTATTGCATTGGAAGGTTCTTAGAAATTTTTGGAAGGATGTTACTTTTAATGACGATTTCGAAAAGCGTTTTTTGATTTTGTATTTTTGTAAAGAGAAAGGACTTATAGATAGATTGGATATACCGTTTGAACACAAAGAAAGTATTTTCTCTGAATTGTACTTAAAATACCTTGAGGTTTATTTGAAAAACAAGAATGATTTTCAAGATTTCAATACTGATTTTTTTTGGTGTCTTGAAAAGGATGTTATTGCTGAATATAAAGAAAAAGCTATTTCTTTATTAAAGGACTTCATAACGGTTCATTTGGAAAGTTTCGTAAGCCGACCAAATTCAACTCGATTAAATCACGGCACTAATTATTTGTTTGCCTCAAACGATAATGGCCAAAGTGTTGACGAAAAAGAAATAATGATACTCCCCGCCGCAGAGCAGCGGGGTATCTTTAAAAAATAATTCTAGTTACACTCGCCCCAAGGGGCGGGGAATTTACCCATAGAGATTAAAGAACTACTTAAAATTCCTCGAAGAACAACCGGAGGTAACAAAAAGTACCGATTGGTTTATTAAGCATTTTGAAGAAGTGAAAGCAACAATCAAGCCGAAAGGCATAAAGACAGTTGTTGATAGTAAGGAAATTGAACAAAAGGAGAATAAAATAAGTAATAAGATTCGAATAATGTCGGATTTTGCTTTTTGAAAATATATTTCAATGTATTTATATTCAACATTTTACACAATGTATAAATGCGACAAGAAGCGCTATTTATTACTTAGAATGATTATGGAAAAACTAAAAATGCACAGTCTCAACAAGGTTGATGAAAACATAGCAAAGATCGGGCAGTTGTTTCCGAACAGTTTGACTGAACGCAAGAACGAAAAGGGAGAAGTTGAGTATGCCATTGATTATATAAAGAAACATGTACTAAAATTAGATACAAAGTGCTTATTTCGGTGAAACGGAGCCACCTTTTTTTAAGAAAAAGGTCATTATTGTCAGGAAGAGTTAAAACTGCTACAGCTTGTGGCAGTTTTGCCGTGGGGACATTATCTGATGCTTCTTGATAAGTCTCTGTCAATAGAAGAGTACTGATTTTGATATTGCCCCAATAAATCATCTTTTATATCATTTCCGTCAGGTATAAACTGACATATTTACTTCAAATAATATTTTCTTGATTTATTACATTGTTAGATAAATTATTTTCCGTATCATTGAGGACAGGTTTAAGCTGACAATAAGACTATGCGAAACAAGAACATATCCACGCAATCCAACAGATTACTGACCTACTTCAATAGCCTTGAAATTCGTTGTTTTGATTACAGCGAAGCTTATAAGGCTATGCCTGATACCAAGCCAGGAACAGTAAGGGAATTACTGAGTGATATGACCAAAAGGGGGTTGTTGATGCGACTTAAAGAAGGTATTTTTCACATCATTCCGTATGAATCAGACCCAACCGGTTTTATGCCTGACTGGCATTTGATTGCCGAGCACCTGGTAAATGATGCCAATCACTATATTGGTTATTATTCAGCTTTGCAGATTCATAACCTCATTACACAGCCTTCCATGAAGGAACAAATCGTTGTCTCAAGGCAAATCAGGCCGACGGTCATCAAAATCAAAAACATCCCTTTTCAATTTATTTATCACAACGAAGATCATTTCTTTGGCGTGAAAAAAATCTGGATCGACAATTTTCATAAGGTACAATGTTCCGATCTGGAGAAAACAATTGTGGATTGCCTGTTCAAACCTGATTATGCAGGGGGAATTGTTGAAATCGCCAAGGCGATCTATCAAACCAAAGACAAAATAAAGTACAACACCCTTTTGGATTATGTCGTTCGATTTAAAAGTCAGGCCGTCATAAAACGTTTGGGTTTTCTACTCGAAATACTGAATATTGAAACGACTATTATCGAAAAGCTTCATGCTCTCAGAAAAGCATCTTATGTAGTTTTGGACACCGAATTGCCTGCTACAGGCAAATTGATCAGTCGTTGGCAAATACAATTAAACATTGACGTTGAAACCATTAAATCGGCTATTTACTCATGATTAAACCAGGGGGAATACAGAAAAAAGCAACGGCTGCTGGAGTTAGAGACCCGCAGATCGAAAAGGATTATATGCTGAGCTGGATATTGAAAGGAATATCTCAGCACAAAGAATTATCCGAGTTCTTGGTTTTCAAAGGGGGTACTGTACTGAAAAAGTTTTATTTCGAGGATTATCGCTTTTCGGAAGATCTCGACTTCACAATCACAAATACCGAAATAACCAACGAACAAATTTTTCAGTGGTTTAAAAAAGTTTTCGAATACATTAAAGACGAAGCCAATATACCGTTGGAAATTATTGATAACAACGAACATGAAGACGGCGGCATCAACTTTTATATCGGATATGTTGGGCCACTTGGCGGACAAGGCATCAACAAGAAAGTCAAGGTGGACATTTCGAAATCGGAATTAATCGTATTTAAACCCGTGACCAATACATCCTTTAAAGAATATTCTGATTTGGAATCCTTTGAATTAAAGTGCTATCCACTAGAAGAGGTGTTGGTTGAAAAGATGAGATCAGTCATGCAACGAATGCAGGCACGTGATTATTATGATATTTGGTATCTGCTGGAAGAGCACGGAATGGATATAGCGTATTACATGAACGAGTTTGAAGCGAAATGCAGACATAAAGGATTAGACCCAAAGGCTTTTTTTACAAAGTTGGAGCAACGACTACCACAATACAAAGCCCGCTGGGTAAGCTCCATGAAAGATCAAATCAAAGACTTACCCGATTTTGAGCAAGTGGACAGAGAGGTTCAACGACAATTGAAAAAAATTAAATAAAAAATCCCTGACCAATTTTTAAATATTCGAAAAATGGAATCTATCGAGAACGATTTAAAAACACTTAGAGAAAGCTATTATCGGTTTGAAGTATCGGCATTGGTTGGAGCTGGTTTTTCAAAAAATGTAGTTCACGACTATCCTTCATGGTACGAGTTGCTGCACGATATGGTTGCAGAGTTGTATAAATTTGAAATAGAATCCAATTTTAAGATTAACGGGCATATTCGGCGTCATGATACAACATCATTTGAATGCTATGAAAAGAAAAAGATCAAAGAAATAATTGAGCGAGAAGGCTATCTGAACATCGTCTCCAAATATATTGAACGAAAAGGCTTTAGAGAGGCTATTGAAATCTATATAGAAGAACGTATTCCATACATTAATGAGGATAAGGGAGAATTGGCTTTTCCAAAAAAGGAAGCCCCTGTGAAAATAACGCCGGAAGATTTATTCCTGCATAAAAAATTACTGGAGGGGGCTTGGGACAATATTTACACAACAAATTATGATTCTTTGATTGAATATGCGGTTATAAAGGAAGAAAAGCAATGGAATACTATTGTTAACGGATATGAATTATCATTCAGCAAACAGAAAAAGTCGATCATAAAAATCCATGGGAGTCTTAGAAATCCAAACAAGGTTGATGATTATAATAGGTTTGAATTTGACGGAAATCACCATCAAAGATATATTATTTCAAAGGAGGACTACGATCATTACCCAACAGATCATGAAGCGTTTACTCAGTTGATGAGAATTTCTCTTTTACAAGGCTGCTTTTGTCTGCTCGGTTTCTCAGGAGACGATCCAAACTTCATTACCTGGATTAAGTGGGTTCGTGACATATTGGTTAAGGATCAGAATGGGAATGACGCTGGAGAAGCAAAAGTTTATTTGATTACTGTCGATGAAAAGATGCCTTCTCCCGAAAAGCAATTATTTTACCAGAACCATCGAATTTGCAATATTTCATTACAGAATCAAACTGTTAAGAAGTTACTTGGAGTTCCCGATGAGACCAATGTAAAAGCATTGCTTAAAGCTTTTTTGGATTATTTATATGTAGAGGATATAATCAATATATCAAATTATAACGATAAACAGATCTATCAGAAACTATGGAATGAGGTCTTTACATCAAAAAATAAGAGTGTTAATGAGAAAATTCTAAACGATATATTGAAATCAAAAAGCACAAATAGAATTGTTAAATATACTCATACTCAAGAGTCTATACTTTCAGAAATATATAACAAAGAAAGCTTTGACAATCAAGATATTGAACTACTATTGGTAGCATTGAAGGATACTTCATTTTTACCACAGTACTACCTAGGACTTGTTGAAAAATTTGACAACTGCGAAAAGACGGAAGAACAAACCAAACAATTTGAATTGCTGAAAGAACGTTACAATACACTGCATTTATACCTATCAGCATTGATTCCAAATGATGATGCTTCAATCTATGAACAAATTCTACGTTTAGCTTTTGCATTGGATTTCAAAACGCTACAGGATAGACTTTCTGAATGGACGCCAAAGGGTATTTGGTTGCAGAAAAAAGCGTCAATGATTTCACTATTCGATACAGAGACTGCAAAAAACATTTTATTGAATTACATTGATGATAAACCGGAAATTAAAGAAAGATATTACGCGACTCAAATCTTAAACCTAGTAAATGGGGTTTTCCCTGTTCAATATTCAACTGCAAATTACGAAAACCAAAATATTGACGGACTTTTTGATCTGAGAAATGTCTTAGTAAGGCAAGCTACCCAAGAGAAAGAAGACATAAAACCTTATGGATATAATGGGAAAACACATTCGATAGGAGGACAAAACGCTAAATATGAGCATTCGCTGAGAGTATTACAGTTTCTGATCGAATCGGGTACAATGATCAGCTACTTCTCGTTTTGGACATTTATGGATGCAAAAAAATGGTATAAAGTTTTTTATGAACTGTTTGAAGAATATCCTTACCCTACGCTCTATTACAGCATTCAGTGCTCCGATAATGATATTCTTAAACGCATCGGTCAGGATTATGCCTATTCCAATACGCTATACGAAAAAGAATTGCCCGATATCTTGGATAAACTATTAACCTGCATATTGAGTGATACGACTCCAGACTTTTTAAAAACACACATTTTGGTCATAGCACAAGAATTATTTGTGTCTGTAAAACCCAACGTATGGGAAGCAACGTTTATGAAGATCTGGGAAAATAACATTTTGCCTCATTATCAAGAAATAGAAGAACATAATGACTATTTTAAGTTCGTATGCCGGGGACTGCCGTTCCTATCAAAAAGGAACAATAAAATAAGCGTGATTCTTGATTGTATGAACAATGCTAAAGCAAATCCAGATACCACGATTGCTTATCTGTATTTTTTACATATTAAACGTTTTGAATTGCCTAATGAGGTGTCTTTAGCAATTGATAACTTTGTAAAAGAAATAGATACACCAAAAGAATTTACCATAGCCGGGAATATTCATTCATTGTTGTCTCCGGAAAATCTAATTTGCATAACAGAAAAAATTGTCCGGATTATTTCGGGTAACAATGTGCCAGAAATTGCTTTAACATCAGCTTCATATTTTGCAAAAGATAGTAAGGATAATCGGTCTATTATCAAAACGGCCATTGTTAACAACCGTTTATTGTGGGATAATGGCATAATGGATCAAGGGGCATCTTCAGCAAAGTTTATTCATTTTTCAAAATTTGAAAAAGATTTGAATTGGGAGAAAACTGAAATTGAAAACGTCTTTGAAAAGCTAAAGACAAAATACGTTCAATTGACAGAGAGTAATTGGTATAAGAAAGAAAAGACTGTATTATTTTTTCGAATGGAATACGAACCTTTATTGGAGGAGATGTCCCATTTTTTATGCGATTATGAACAATTTTTATGCAACCGTAGCGATTATCAGGATATTAAAGAGTCTGTCTTGGCTGAACTGAACAAAAAATACAAGCACGATAATGTTAATAAATTGATTCTCTCTGATGACCATTCAGAAGTGCTTTCCGGATTAAATCAACTCTATCGGGGAATTTTAATATCAAGCATCGAGGAGCATCTATCATCCATTTATCTGATCATTGATAGAATGATTTTTAAAAAAATGGAAGGACTTATGGGTTGTTTTGATTATATCGCTTTTTATTTAAAAAAGTATTATTCAAGTAAAGAGTTTCCTTTAGAAATGAAGCAAAAAATATTGACTGTCATGGATATATACTCGCAAGAGGTCATTCAGCATTTGGGACTTGATGTACCAAAAGCAACAAAATATCTAATTGCGATTTCTGATTCACTCAAAAAGCATCACATTCAGTCTGAGACAATCATTAAATGGCAGGAATTAAAGAATTCAAAAAGATTTCGATGGGACGGAATAAATATGTAATATGACCAAACTTCAAAATTTTATCGAAGGATGAAGGAGATAAAATCTTTACCTTTTGATGTCAACATGTTCTCTAAAGTATGGATTGGATGCCCATTAGTTTGCATACTGCTATCGATTGTTTTTTCTATAACGAATCTATTTGATACCAAGAAAAACATAGCTTCTGCTGTGTCTTCTTCTGATACTTTGATCAACTGGCTTAGCATTTCAAGAAAATGATATGTCATTGAAAATTGTACACCATTTCTAACGCCTGGTCGTATCCAATTGGGATCTTTAATGATTTCACCTTGCTCTTCATTGAACTGGGCCGGGTTTTTAAGAATCCTCAAAATAAGAAGATCTAAACTATTCATCTGTTCTAAGATTCTCAAATACTTCCCGGTCTTGTCATAACTGCAATCTTTTTCTATAATACTATTTATAAAGATATTTTTGAATAGAATCCGTTTTTCTTCAGTACGCTCATTTACAATGTGTTTTGCCGTCAATTCAAAGATATCAAGAAAATCAGGCTGGTTGACATAAGAAGAATTAATCTGCTCTTTGATCTTTTCTACTTCATCTTTTAAAGAAAGATAGAATTCTTCAAGGCGTTCTTGCTTCCTTTTGGCTTGAATAGCTTCTATATCTGACCAAACGGATGTTAGTACTCCTCCAAGTGCTGGTATAATAGCTGTTATTCCTTTGGCGGCAATTAGCCCTGTTTCAAGAATTTCTTTCTTCATGTTTGTGTTTTTTGTATAAAAGGTACTTGGTTTTGAATTGTAATAGCAACTAAAATAATTTATCGAACCTATATTTGATGTTAAAAATAATCGACATTTTGCCTCCCCAAGTCGAAATTACAAAACTCAAAGATACTTCGATTTTTCTCAAATAGTCGTTGGACTCTTCTTTCAATTATTGTGCTCTAAAGCCTTTCGAATTAATGCCATTTCGACACTTTGTAAATTCCTCCTCAAGTTGGGGAGGAATTTAAACTGCCCGATTTAATGAGTCATGCATATTCAATACTCTATTTTGTCCGAAATTATTGCTTTTTTTCGGACAAAATAGAGTAAGCTCACTATTTCAGTTGGAGCAGATGAGCCAAAGCAGGATCATTCTTGATACGAAGGAGTTCATCCACAACGATTTGTTTGACTTCCTGTTTGATGCGGTTGTAATTTCCTTGTATTTTCTCCGCCATACAATCCTTCCCACTTTCGTCTGTAAAGTCAGTAATAACTGGAATTTCCCTATATTTGCCTTCTTCCTGTTTCACTTTTTCGGAATCCACCACAATCTCACAATGAAATATTTTCTGCTCAATACGCTCGGTAAAATTATCCGCCACAGCTCCGACAAACATGCCTTGCGTCAGTCCTGAAATTTTGCTGGGTGGTATTAGGCTATCCAATTGAGTATTGATGGACGTTGATTTGTCGCTCCGATTGATGGTTATACTTTGTCGTTTTTGGAGCACCTTGCCAAAACGTTCCGATAGTGTTTTTGCCGTATCCCCAACAACCTGACCGCTGAAAACATTACCGACTGTGTTCATCACTACGGCAGCTTCTTTAT
>Ga0209123_1000544_pt1 | contig 46901 bp, 51 predicted proteins | sample BarGraIncu00431A_FD_184500 | JGI IMG/M metagenome (GOLD analysis project Ga0209123, IMG submission 184500) | Arctic peat soil microbial communities from Barrow, Alaska, USA - Barrow Graham LP Incubations 004-31A (SPAdes) (version 2) | ecosystem: Environmental > Terrestrial > Soil > Wetlands >...
CTCCCATATGGGAGCTGCTATACCGATAGTATGATCAGAAAATCCAATTTTATATTGTCCATAATGCGACTTTAAATAAGTAATTGTTTTCAAATTCAAATTATCTGGTTCGGTAGGATATTGTGAGACACAATGTAAAATTGAAATATCATTATGATATTTTAAAATAATATCTAAAGCATCATCAAGTTCCTTATTACCAGCCATTCCAGTAGATAAAATTATTGGAAGTTTAGTTTCAGCCAATGCCTCTACCAATGGCAAGTTTGTTAAATCACGACTTGCGACTTTTAATTTATCTGGTGTAAATAGGTCTAGCAATGATAAACAGCCGATTGAACAAAGTGTCTCAACAAACTCAAGACCTAATCCTTTTGCATATTTATAAATCTCAAAATGTTGTTCATTTGATAATTCTAAAAAGGAGCGATGTTCACCATATGTTTTGCCAAAAGAATTGATGTTATCATAAACTTTATTCATCTGTGAAAAAGTAAATTCTTCTGATAAGTCACGCTTAGTCAATTTTACGGCGTCCATCGGATTCAAATCAAATCCAAATTGTTCACTTATTATTGGACGTGAAATTAACTCTACAATTAGCTTTGCAATATCTACAGATCCATTATGATTTTGTCCAATTTCACCAATTATGTATGTTTTTTTCATTATTTTGAATTTAAGACAATTTGGCTTTCCATTATTTTATAATAATCAGAATTTGAATCGAGTACGGTCATCACATCTTTAATTGAGAAATTACTATGAATCGTCATAAGTGTTTTAAAAATTTCCTGTTGTATTTTAAAATCTTCAATGGTATCCAGTGTTAATCGAATGGAAGTATTTGTCTCAACCTCCACTGGTATTTGAATATATTGAGCCTGAAATTTATCTTCATTTTCATATATGTAATTTGTAACATGTTCATGATAAAATCTTTCATTTGTACAAAGAACTATCCTTTTTAATGCATCAACTGTTACAGCTTCAGCCCAAAATCCATAATGTGTTTTAATCGTTGGTTTACCTTTGCTAGTTGAAAAAGCCAGGTAATCACAACTTGATTCTCTAAATTGATTAATCAACAAATTTAAAGATTCCATATCAAGAAATGGATTATCAGCACATATTCTTATAACTTTAGTCAATCCATTTACTTTGGCAGCTTTAATAAACCGGCCTATTACATCAGAATCACTGCCCCTAAAACAATTTAAGTTGTAATTTTTCACTACTGATTCTATTATATCATCATTCCTATTGACTGTAGTAGCAACAATAATATCTATGTCATTTACAAATTTATGTAAGCGTTGGAGTAAAATTTCAAGAACTGAAAGCTGTCCGTAAAATGGCAAAATCATTTTATTTGGTAATCTAGATGCTCCAGTACGTGCTTGAATAATTATTCCTAATTTTGATTTCATTTAAACCAATGTATTGATTAATAATTTATTTTCCAATCTAATAATGTACTAAAATAGCCTCCTCTTTTATTTCCTCTGTCAGTAGTATCATCTTGTAACTCAAATTTACAAATCTTTCCAGGTGAATCTACATTAAAACCACCAAAATTATATGAACTCGTGAAGTTTAATCCGACGATATAAGTTCCAACCCCCAACGTTCGTTTATTTATTTCAATTATAACTTCTGATTTACCAATAGGTAAGCTTTCTAATTTGTTAAATATAATATCATTACTATCCGAAACTAAAACAATTGTTCCATCTTCTCTTGTAATATCTAAATACCCATAAATTCCAGGAATTCTTTTCTTTACTAAAAAAGTCAATCTAAACTTTATTGTCTCATCACAAGTGAAAGTTGATTCTAATTCGTATTTAGAATTTAATATTTCAGCTTTTAATAGTTGAAAATCTTTATTTATGTTTTCTTGAATCTCCCATAATGATTTTTCATCAGAATTATTAGTATCTCTTAAATATAAATCACACATTGAGTCAATGCTACCCTGACCTGTAACAGATCCATTATATAGCAATACTCCCCTAGAGCATAACATTCTTAAACTTGCCATATTATGACTCACAAACAGCACCGTCCTCCCCTCCCCTTTAGAAATATCCTGCATTTTTCCAATGGCTTTCTTTTGAAATTCGGCATCGCCTACGGCAAGGACTTCGTCCACTACCAGTATTTCCGGCTCCAGATGGGCAGCAATGGCAAAACCAAGCCGTACAGTCATACCGCTGGAGTAACGTTTAGTGGGAGTATCCAGGTAACGCTCTACACCGGAGAAATCTACAATTTCATCCAGTTTACGTTTAATCTCTGCTTTGCTCATGCCCATAATAGCACCATTCATAAAAATGTTTTCGCGTCCGGTCATTTCGGGATGGAAACCTGTACCTACTTCCAGCAGAGAAGCTATGCGTCCGGCTGCTTTAATAGTTCCTGTGGTAGGTGCTGTTACTTTGGAGAGAATCTTGAGCAAGGTAGACTTACCCGCTCCGTTTTTACCAATAATTCCGAGTACATCACCTTGCTGTACTTCAAAGTCAATATCTTTAAGTGCCCACACATATTCACTGGTTCCCTTATGTGCACGGTCGTTCACCTCGCCTATCTTCAGGTAGGGGTCTTCTTTCCGTTGTACATTTATTTTCCACCAACGGTTTAGGTCATGGCTCAGTGTTTGGGTAGAGACTAAGCCAAGACGATACTGTTTGGAGATATTTTCGAATTTAATTGAGACGCTCATGTTAATTTATACTTTCTAAGTCCATTAGCCATGCTTTTAGTGTGATTATTTCTTTATCAATGACAATGCCATGAGATTCAAGAGCTATATAAGCATTTATAAGATTATGAGTTAGAAGATTTTCTTTACTAATAACTGACTGAACAATTTCGATAACTTTATCACAACTCTCGTACATAGGAATTTCGGAAACAAAATCACTCATAAAATCATGACAGTTTCTTTTTTGAATAACTGTGGCATCTATATATCCCAATTTAAAACCATATAACCACATTATTGGTTGAGCTACTAAACCTCTTAATATATCTGTAAATCGAAAAGAAACATGCGTTGGCAAATACATTAATGGGAACAATTCTTTCCGTACAATAGTGTTTTGTGTATTGAAAGGAGTTATTGTATTTTCACCTAAAACGATCGGGGGTCTATTTTTAAAATAACAGGGAGCATTTGATGTTAAACGATAAACAGCATCAACATCTGGATCTTCATCTGCTAAACCTTGCCAAATTCCTATTTTACAAAAGTTCAAATCAAGTTTATTTTCGAGGTCAAAATTTTTCGTTATTAAATTTAACGGAAGCCCTCTGGGCCATATATTTTGATCAGTATACAATTGATATATATTAATAAAACCCAAATCATTTGCAATTTGAGAAAATACTCCTTCAAAATCAGGAAAGCACCATTCATTTTTAGGGATATTATCATCATCAGTATCTACAATATATTCTGCCCCATTTTTTATGGCAAACAAATATCCAATCATTTTTCTACAATAATGATTAAATGGTAGCACTTTATTCAAATGAGATCCTATCCGATCTTGATTTTCTATAGAAATATAACTTACATTGTTGTAATTCCAATTAATTGGAGTTTTTTTATCCCCTACAACAATTAATTTATATCCTTTTATTTTGGAAAACTTTTCAATAGACTCAGTAGGATTATAAATTGATGTAATTACAATTGCCCTTGTCATAATTCAATTTTTAATTTTGAAAGCTTTACTGGATGTAAATAGATATAATCTTGGGGGAAATCTTCAATAAAGTTTTTTAATTGATTATCGAATTTATCTAATTCAGAAAGTTCCTCTTTAGTCCAAAGAGCCTTTCCTTTAATATCCATTTCATTTTCAGTAATTATTTTTTTCGTAGACAATACTAAAGCAGTTGGAATTGCAAGTTCAACAAATAAGTTTGAGGCTGCAAACGCACCACAATAGTGTGAAAACTTTTTAATTATATCTCTTGAAATAATAAATATATCAGAATAACCTCCAACTAATGGATACGATAAATTATAATTGGAATTAATTATCTTTTTTATGCGGTATTCTAAATACTTATATATCTTTTTAAAATTATAAAATTGTTTCGGAAAATATTTTTTACTGAAAATTTGACTGTGTTTTAAAGTTCTAATGTCCAATCCATAATCGTTAAAGGCTTTTAAGGCCATTTCATAATTAGGAAGTTCTTCTTCAATTTCAACTCCCCTACATCGTACATTATAATGATATGCTTCACCTGCATTTGGCCACCAATCAGCATCAGTTTGATTATGTAAATTAAAAAAGCCTGGAAAAAAATTTGAATCTTCTTCTAGATTAAAATGTGTTGTATAATTAGCTTCAGTTATACACGGGTTTAACAGAAGGTCATCTGCAATAAAAAAATAATGAGTAAATTCATCCAAATAGAAACTTTTCAACCCTTGGGCAACATAACCCTCAAACCTATGTGAATTTTCATAGATAGTAATTACATTTGATTTCTCTCCATCATAAAATGGCATTAAATGATATATGTTATTAAACCTACTTTTATATATTTTTTCTATAATATCGATATTCCGTTCATATCGATGATTATATATTATTATTAATGCAACTTTGGCCATTTTTCACTTTGAATAAAACACGAAAATACTAACTATTAAATATTAATTCAATGCCCACACATATTCACTGGTTCCCTTGTGTGCACGGTCGTTCACCTCGCCTATCTTCAGGTATGGGTCTTCTTTACGTTGTACATTTATTTTCCACCAACGGTTTAGGTCATGACTCAGAGTCTGGGTGGAGACTAAGCCAAGACGGTACTGTTTACTTATATTTTCAAACTTAATCGCTACACTCATAATATTAATGATTAACACAGATTGAAGAAGGATAAACACAGATAAGACGCAGTTTCTTATTTTCTAATCTGCGGAAATCTGTATTTTATATCTATGATTATCTGTATTAATAGGTATTTATTATTCTTTTGTAATATATTGTTGGTGCTCCAAAGTTTACTAAGTATGATAATTTATATTTAGTCGCACTGAGATAATTAATCACTTGATCGGTGTCAGATTTGGTAATAAACTTTTGAGCTTTCACCTCAACAATTATTTCGTAATAGCAAATAAAGTCTGCTTTAAAGAACTTTTTAAGTTTACTTTCATCATAAAACACATTTAGTTTTTGTTCCCGGATATAAGGTATATTATTTTTATCAAATTCTATGGCCAGTGCTTCCTGATATACTGATTCTAAAAATCCCGGACCTAAAGTATTATAAACAGTATAAAAACATCCTATGATTCTATATCCTTCCTCCTTAAAAAGAAACTCGTCCATACTTTAATATCTGCGTTAATCATTTTTAAATCTGTGATTATCTGTATTAATCTTTCTTCTATCTGTGATAATCTGTATTAATCGTTCGTAAAATTAAAAAAAAATCCGCATAATTCGTCCTAATTCGTGCAATTCGTCTTAATTAGTATAATTCGTATCTGTAAATTCGTAATTGATTAATAATAATTTCCGGTGACTAATATTCGTACAAAATAAATGACTCCGATAATTACATGGATGGAAAACAGCGACAGTAAAGATACATTTTTCAGCGTTTTACCTTCTCGCTTAAAATCTCTAAGCAGAGCCAGCAATGCAACAAAGAAACAGAGCCAGGTAGTAATAACTATTTGCCAGTAGAAGTTGCCGTGCGAAGCCCGTGGACCGGATTCGGAAATGAAGAAGAAAATAAGAACCGAAACTACGAACGAAAGCAGACTGTACCAGAACATATTGGTTTTAATCACTTTCCGGTAATTAAACACGGAATAGACTATAGGAAAAAATAAGGAAAAAAACATCGTTAGCGGTATAAACTGCAAATCTACAAATTCCGGACTGCGATAGAAAGGCAAGAAAACAACGGATGAAGCTTCTTTATCGGTAGGTTTACCTATTTTATAAATGACCCAGTACTCCAATACTAAAAACACAAACCCAAAAATCAACGGAATTATACTCAACCAAAATTCTTTTTTCAGTCGGTATTTAAACAGCAACATAAGGGGATACACACAGATAAACACAAAGAAATAGCTTGGCTTGATAAATAAGTTCAGCACTACCAACCCGAATATCCACCAATTTCGTTTCGCATCATAGTGTTGCAACTGTTTATAGGAGAGTTCGAAAAGTAACATGGCAAACGGAAACAAAAAAAGAATGGTGGAATTATGCCACACATTGGGAACATAATTACCAATATACATAAAGTAATCGCCTAAAAAGTAACTTGGCACCGGTATTGCAAAAACAAACAGCATACTCAAAGCCAAAAGAGCATGAAACCATTGATTACGATCCGTTCCGACAACTTCATTTATCTTTTTCTGTGTCAATTGGTAGCGATAAGTTCCGGCTACACCCAGCAATAAACACAGTCCAACTTCAGTGGCTGTAACATTAGCACTAAACAACGAAACCACATTGACGAGCAGGTAAACCATAAAGTTTCCTGAATAGGGTATTTCCCCGGTACACATCTGACGTGCAAATGCTGCATGATCATGAATATCATTATAATCGGCAGGTACTACTTTTAGAATTGTATAATATGCAATAAACAGAAGTAGTAAGAGAATGGGGAGTATAAGTTTGTTTTTGAACATGTATGTTATAGTTGGTAGATTGTAGTTTATAGTTGGTAGTTGGTAGTTAGTAGTTAGTTAATAGTAGTTAGTTAATAGTTGGTAGTTGGTAGTTGGTAGTTGGTAGTTAATAGTTGGTAGTTAGTTAGTAGTTAATAGTTGGTAGTTTAGTGTACTTCCTACTTCCTACTTCCTACTTCCTACTACCGACTTTAGACTTCCTACTTCTGACTTCTCAAAGAGGTTTTACTCCAAATTTATCCGGATTATTAATCATATAAGATAATAACTTTCCAACTTCTTCATTTAACCCTATTAATCGATTATATACTTCTTCAGTAAAATAATGGCAATGTAAAGCGAAATCGAGCCATACCTGTGTTTCGCTATTCTCACCCTGACAATCAGATATTTTAAGCAGATAGTGTTTATGATAATCTCTTTTTCGATATGCTTCAGCTAAGTTTGCACAAACAGAACGAGATGATCGTCGTATTTGGTCAGTTAAAGAGTATTTTTCTTCTTTTGGAAAATTCATTGTAACATCAAAAATTTCACAAGCTTGCAGAAAAGCTTTCTGATATGCCATCAAATCTTTAAACCCATGATTTGTTTTACCCATATATTTCTTTTTTTATTATTTCTTACTACTTACTACCGACTACTAACTACCGACTATAAAATACCGACTACTAACTACCGACTATAAAATACCGACTATAAAATACCGACTATAAACTACCGACTATAAACTACCGACTATAAACTACCGACTATAAACTACCGACTATAAACTACCGACTATAAACTTCAATAATCGTCTCAATAATCTTACTCAGATTCTCTTCAGTCAACTCATAAAACAGTGGCAAACGTACCAGACAATCGGCAAACATGTCACAATTTGGCAATTCACGTCCATCGTGCTTGTCGTGGTAATACGGACTGCTGTGTAAACTCAGGTAATGGAACACGGCCATTATTTCAGCTTGTTTCAAAGCATTAATCAACTTGGTTCTTTCTTCCAACGAAGGACAAACCAGGTAGAACATGTGCGCATTGTTGGTGGCATAGTCCGGAATCAGCGGCAATTTAAAAAACCCTTTGTCGGCCAGCGGTTTCAAGGCTTCGTAATAACGGTTCCAATGTTCTTTACGTTTGGTCTGAATTTCATCCAGATGCTCTATTTGAGCCCAAAGAAAAGCCGCAATAACTTCGGAGGGAAGAAAGGAAGAACCTATATCCACCCAACCGTATTTGTTTACTTCACCCCGGAAAAACTCCGCGCGATTGGTTCCTTTCTCCCAAATAATTTCGGCGCGATGAACAAATTGTTCGTCATTAATAGCTAACATTCCACCTTCACCGGCAATTATATTCTTTGTTTCGTGGAATGAAAAAGTAGCAAGATGACCAATAGTTCCCAGTGCTCTTGACTCCTTAAAAAACGAATCCACAGCCTGTGCAGCATCTTCCACCACCAGTAAATTATACTTATCAGCCAACGCCATTATCTTATCCATGTCGCACGCCATTCCGGCATAATGTACCGGTACAATCACTTTTGTCCTGGGTGTAATCAACGCTTCAATTTTATCAGCATCTATATTCGGATGTTCGGCCTGACTATCTGCAAAAACAATCTTCGCTCCCTGACGTACAAACGCCAATGCAGTTGAAACAAACGTGTAACTCGGAATAATTACTTCGTCACCGGGTTGTACATTACACAGGATGGCAGCCATTTCCAACGCATCTGTACAGGAAGTTGTCAGCAGACACTTTTGAAAGCCGTAGCGTTTTTCAAAGTAAGCCTGACAGCGTTGCGTGAACATGCCATTTCCCGAAAGTTTGCCGGTAAATACAGCTTCGTACATGTAATGTGCCTCTTTGCCGGTGAGGTATGGTTTATTGAAAGGAATCATCTCTTTTAATGATTAATGATAAGTGATTAATTGTTAGCAATCTTCTGATATAAATAACCTGTTTCGTTGGAATCAATGATTTTATAGGTCGAGAGCGTTAGTTTGTTTTCCGAAAACAGGTACTTCGAGTTCAATTTATCTGATAAAACTTCAGCGTAAGTTATTCCAATTCCCGCCGGAATGTTTAAAACAACGTTTGTATTAAACTGCTGAACAACAACCGTATTTTCAAATGGAGATTTGGAGTGTTCAGTATATTCTATGTGCTGTAACAACGTATTATTCACAGGCGCACTATATCTGTCTTTATTAAACGATTCCATCAGCTGTGGTGAAATTAAAAGGAAAAAGAATCCGATAAAATTTACAGCCAATGAACTATAAAGCACTGGAAATTTATTATTTAAGATCAAATATAATATTCCGCCAAATAAAACCGGAGCTAAAACCCGGTAATCCCGCCAATCGAAAATATCATAAGCCGCCACGTTGACTGCTAAAAACGAAATAAGCATCAAAAATACAATAAAATAATCGATTTCAATCTTTTTGAATCGCGATTGAATTGCATTCGATTTAACCAGACAAATACCACTGATAGCAATCAAAAAATAACGCTGCAAAACCTGTATAATATTCTCCGAAATAGGGTTCACGAAGTTCCAACTATTTTCGACAAAATGACTTGCAAAACTAGTTGCGAAATTAGCAATTCCGTTGCCGGAAAACAATTCGTTGAGGTAGGAATCGGGATATGGTGAAACAAAAAGGCTGTTTAGCACAAACAACAATGCACTAAAAACAATCCACAAAACAAAATAAATCAGCAACTTGAAATCAAACCTTACACCATTCTTTCTTTTGAAAAGCAAAGGCATAAACAAAATAACATAGATAATCCGCACAAATGAAATAGCTGTACAAAACAACAACAGTATAACCAACAAATTTTTTCCACCCTGCTTAGAGTAAGCAGTTAATAAACCCGCATAAACAATGATGAGTGAAAAGTTCAACAACTCTGACATGGATGTTGAGGCATAAAGCACAAGTGGCGTGTAAGTCAGACTGAAAATGATGATTAATAATAAGTTCCTGGAGCCGGGCTTTACGGTAAGTATTAGCATCAAAAAAGCCAATGACATAAAAAAAGCATTGGCAATGACAATAGAATATACTTTCCAACCAAAAACTTTGGCAAACAAGGTATAAACAGTGACAGTTCCGAATCCATGAGTTCCAAAAGCTAAGAATTTTGGAGTATTTTCATTCAGCGTGGAATAACCAACATTCAAACCTTTGTGAGTGAACGACAGCACTTCATGCCAGTATGATAATTCGTCTGACCAGCATGGAACTGAACTAAAAACCGAATGATGAGCGATAAGATTGGTCGTGATAAACAATAATATCCAGGGAGAAGCAATCAATAATAAACCAAGAAACAAGTTAGCTTTGTTCGGTTTATTTGTTTTTTGCTGCCGGAATATTCTCATTATTATTGATAAATGATAAGTGGTAAGTGATAAATGGTAAGTGATAAATGATTAATACTAATTTATAACTGTCAACTATCAATTATCAACTATAAACTACCGACTATAAACTGCTCTTCAGAACCGTTGCTCCCCACGAATATCCCACACCAAATCCCGCAATAAGAATATTTCCTTTTAACCGGCCTTCCTGTTGAGCTTCGTACAGGGCAATAGGAATAGTGGATGATACTGTATTACCTACATTTTCAAGATAATAATAAAATTTTTCTTCTTCAATCTTAATTTTCTTTCTCAAAAAATTCATCATATACTTATTGGCCTGATGGAAAACAAATAAATCAATTTCTTCCTTCAGAATGGAATTCTTAATCAAAGTATCTTCAACCATTACCGGAACAGCTTCCAGCGTAAAATTAAAAATCTCACTTCCATTCATAAACAAATAATCACTCGAAACCGGGTTCATTCCTTCATCAAACGACAAATCATTGACTGCTTCCGGCTGACGCATGCCTCCTTTTTTGACAATCAAATTCTCTGCACCACGTCCATCGGTACCTAAACTAAAATTCTCAATGCTTGCAAAACCTTCGGTCGAAACCAAAGTGGCAGAAGCTGCATCACCAAAAATGGTACGATTGCCTTTATCTTTGGGGTGAATGTGCTTAGAGTAGGTTTCGGCAGTCAGCAACAAAACATTTTTAGCAATTCCACCTGCAATCAGTCCTTTTGCCAATGACAAACCATATACAAACCCGGAACATCCTAAATTAAAATCCAATGCTCCACAAGAAGTTAACAGACCAAGTTGATTTTGAATAAGGCAAGCCGAAGTGGGAAGAAAATAATCGGGAGACTGGGTACAAAATAGCACAAAATCGATGGTAGACCGGTCAATATCGTGTTCCGTAAAAAGTTTCTCAGCAGCTTTCGTTGCCAGGTCTGCAGAAGTTTCAGTTTCTCCTGCAATATGACGCTCGGCTATTCCAATCTTGGACGCAACTTTTTCAATGGTCCATTCCGGAAAATCTTTTACCAACTCTTCGTTAGTCATAATTTGTTCCGGTAAATAATACGAAATTGCTTTTATATAAGTTTTCATAATATGCCCCTAATCCCAAAAGAGGAATTAAATTTATTTCGAGTTTAATTTTACGTCTATCCTTTATTTTACCTAATCAAAAGAAAACACCACAAAAGCCACACAAAAGTTTTTATGAAATAAAAATTTTGCTTTTGTTCCCTTAAAAACTTATTCAATATATAGCTTAAAATTTTCTTTATTTGCTTTTGTGCCTTTTGTGGTAACACATTTTTGAAGTTCACAAAAGAAAATATCTATCGATATTGTTTTAGGTAATCAAGCGGATATTCATATTAATTTTTATCTAAATCATTGTATGTCAAACATCCATCTTAAAAGTTCCTTCAGGGGTTTGGGGTTATCTTCATTGCAAAGTAAAACCGCCATCAATCAGCAGGCTGGTTCCTGTAACCCAAGCCGAAGCATCCGACAATAAATAGATAATAGCAAAAGCTACTTCCTCCGGTTTTCCGTATCTTTTTAACGGGTATTTCTTTTTGTCTTCCTCCAACTGTTCTTCACTTATTGTTCCATCGGTCAGAATATCAGTACTTATCATTCCCGGATTTACGCTATTTACCCTGATTTGCTTAGAAGCTAAATCCAACGCAGCATTTTTTACAAAACCATTTATGGCTCCTTTTGAAACGGAATAAATTGCATTCCCAACAATTGCACTATAAACACCGGAAATTGAGCTGGTAAAGACAACAGAAGATTTCTTCTGCAACTTTTTATTTTTAATCAACAGCTGCGTTAGCATTATTGGAGCTATTGTATTTACTTTCAATACTTCATCCAAACCATCTTCGGTAATAAATTGAGTCAGTGCTGTTTTTACAATTCCGGCATTGTTCACGCAACCATCCAAAACAGGCATTTTCGCTATTAATTCCAATATATCATCTTTACTTTTTAAATCGGCAACAAGTTGAATGTGCCCCTCGCCTTCCAATTGATTAAAAGTATCATTCAATCGGCTCTCATTGCGACCGGTAATAACTACCTTCGCTCCCATTTTAGCGCATTCAATAGCAGTAGCACGACCAATTCCGGACGAAGCACCTGTGATAAGTATTGTTTTTCCCTGTAAAGTAAATGGATTATACATGTTGTGATTTTTAATATTCTATCAACTCCGGACATACAATTTTATCGGTAGAGAAATAGACACTCCCCCACGACAACCCTACTCCAAAGGCACAACCAATATGATTTAATTTCTTTGATGTCAACGCTTCCCTTAGCTCAGTGACCATAGTCAATGGTATGGTAGCAGAACTTGTATTGCCAAAATTTTCAAGGGAATAAGGTACTTTTTCGGGTTCAAGCTTAAGTTTATTCCTTATCTTTTCGTTGAGAAATAAATTGGCTTGATGAAATGTAAAATAATCAACCGAGTCTTTATCAATGCTGTATTTCTCTATCAGCTTGTTGACACTTTGCGGACCTTTTGATATAGCAAACGAAAAAACATTCATCCCATCCAGGTAGCAACTTAAATTTGTTCTGGCGATACCTTCCTCAAACTTTTGCAATTTCAAACTATCCCCGCTGAACGGATTTCTATAACCGCCATCTTTAATAATGATTGAATCGGCACCATCACCATCAGTCGCTAAATGAAATTTAAACCCTTCATTTCCTGCAACATATTCTATTGCAGTAACCGTTCCCGCATCACCAAATAAAGGCCAGGTACTTTTATCTTCTTTCGAAGTAATTTTCGACATAGTATCGCCAACCAGCAGCAGAGCTTTTCTAATATTCCCAAAACCTGATGCAACTATCGAAGCAATAGTACTCATACCATATACCCAACCCGAACATCCCAACGAGATATCCATGGTGTAACATTCTGTGCTTAAACCTAATCTATCTTGCAGAATACACGAAGTAGCCGGTAGAATATAATCGGGAGTTTGAGTCACGAATATAAGACAATCAATCTCCTTTTTATCCCAACTTAGCTCTTCTATCAATTTTTCAGCAGCATTAAAGCATAAATCAGAGGCACAAGTGCTGTCATCAGCGACTCTTTTGCGTGCTACACCAACTGTTGAAATCAGTTTTATTCTATCTTCTTCAGAAATAGGATAATTACTATTTTCATCAATAAACGGAGGAACACAGACAGCAATCCCTCTTACTACAACGTTGGGAATACTTAAATAAGCCATTACATCCTTGATTTTACAATTTCGTACAAATCTTTAATTGTTTGTGTATTCCGAATATCGTCACCTTTTACTTTTGCTTCATATTCTTCATCAACCATACCAATAATGGATAAAGCCATAAGCGACGACCACTCTGCTAATTCCTTGTACCTGGTTTCTGCAGTAAATTGACTTGCATCAGTGTCTTCAAACTGTGCTGCAAAATGTTGAATAAATTTGTCTAGTTCCATTTTTATAATTATAATTTAAAACAATCTTATTAATCTCTCTTTTTTTGAATTAAAATCTTCTTTGGTCAGGTAATACAATTGATTTAGTATACCTTCCTGATTTTCTGATAATTTGTATCCTAAAAACTTATTAAACTGAATAGCTCTTTTATTATTATTTAAAATATGAGCTTTCATTCGTTTTAATTTTAATGTTTCAAAGCAAAATTCAGCCAGGCATACACATGACTTGAATGATAAATCTGAATTCAAATAATAATCATCAAATATAAAAATCCCGGCCTCACCCTCTTCGTTATCAATGTCTTTCACATTTATCATTCCGGTTTCTTTTCCATCATATTCAATAATAAAAAAATAGTTCTTGTCATTATTGATTTTATGAAACCAGTTAAGATGCATTTCGGGAGTAATAAATTCTTTAAACTCCATAAACTGAACAATTTTCGGATCGTTCCTCCAATTTCGCACTAATTCAATTTTATCTTCGGTTAAACGCATAAGCGTTACACCATAATTTTCAACCTTCATTTTAAAGTATTTATTTCTTCGGAGACTATAAATATTTGCCGGTCTTTTACCTGATCGAAAATCTTTCCGATATACAATCCAACAATTCCCAACACTAAAAGGATTAATCCTCCGACAAACCAAATAGAAAATATAGTAGTTGTGAATCCTTCGAGTGTGATAATACCTGCTAAACGTGCAACTATATTATACAAAGCTAATAAAAAAGACAACATGGAAATGTAAAATCCCATTTTCACGGTCAGTTTCAATGGCTTATTGCTATTTGATAAAATCACATCACTTGTCAGATGCAATAGTTTTGAAAATGTATAAGAGCTACCACCTTCAAACCGATCAGAATGTTTAACATCAATAGCACAGGACTTAAAGCCCAAGTAATTAACCAGTGAAGGAAATGACCGGGCCACTTCTTTCATCTTATTATATTCGTTAATTACTTTAATATTATAGACACCAAAGTTCGCAATACTTCCATCGGTTTGTAATCCGCTTAAATACTGATACACTACGTGAAACATTTTTGACGACAGTCTTTTCAGTAATTTATCCTGTCTTTCACTTCTACGGGCATACACAATATCGTATCCTTCGAGCGCTTTCTGGTATAAATTAGGAATTTCATCGGGGCGGTCCTGCAAATCGCAATCCATCACCACCACCCAATCGCCCTGAGCATATTTCAATCCGGCAGTAATAGCGTAATGCTGACCAAAATTACGGCTAAGATTAATGCCTTTTACGCGGTTATCTTTGACACACTCCTCTACGATTTTTAACCAGGAATTATCCGGTGAATAGTCGTTTACGAGAATTATTTCAAAATCTTCCGTGATAGAGGAAACACTAGCCTTCACTTGCTTTACTAACTCTTCTACAATTTTTTCGGCACGGTAAACAGGCGAAACAACTGATATATGTATTTTCTTTTCCATAAATCAATATTTTACAGTAACGATTAGTCCTATAATAATTAAAACAAGCCCAACCACTTTGCCAATGGTAAAAGTTTCGCCTAAAAGCCAAACCCCCAGCAAAAAAACTATTGCAGGAGCCAGACTCATAAAAGGATATGCTTCTGTTATCTGGAATTTTGTCATGGCTGCCATCCAAAACATGGAAGCAATAAAAGCAGCCAAAAAACCGGATAAAATAAACGGATCGAATACCAACCGAAATAATGCCATTAATTTATCAACAATACCCGATTCAGGCAACGCAAATCCTAAACGGGTAATTCTCCATTTCAAAATCATCTGTCCGTAAACAGTAAAAAAAAGTGTGGCAAAAATATATAGGTAACGCATTTAGTGTGTAGGGTTTGTTGTGTAAAGTGTAAAGTTCGACTAAGAGTTTAACCTTTTTTGATAGGCATTTTTTAATCCACTTAATTTTTTTGCAATTAAATCTATTGTATTTTTTTGATTTTCTAATTGTATATCACTTATATATGCTAAATCAAAAGCTATGCAAAATTGGCAATAAACTTCCTTAAGTGACCCATATGCTACTTCTACAAATCTTATTTTCTCTTTGTCGGATGTACGCGTAGTTCCTTTGGCTTTGTTTGAAACAATAGAAACAGTAGCTCTTTGTAATTGAGAGCACAATCCGAATTTTTCGTCAGACGGCATTGTTTTTGTCAACTTATATATCTCCACTACAAACATACGAGCATCACTCCAGACTTCTAATTTCTCGAAACTATATTTATACTCCATATTTCAATAATTATAAATCAACAACCTTGCACACTACATATTCCTTTCATACACCTTCCTCGTTACACCATACACTTTAAACCTTACACCATATTTTAGACTGTATCCATGAAACTTCGTTGCACTTTGTTAAACACAACAATTCCAATAGTAAGAAGAACGATCATAAAACCGAAACTATAACCTAACTGTCCCCAATTAAAAGTCCCAACACCCATTGTGCCATATTTAAATGCCTCAACAATAGATGTTACCGGATTTAAAGCCATAAGCCATTGCCGTTTTGGAGACATAGTGCTTAGCGGATAAATAATAGGAGTGGCATACATCCAAAGCTGAACGATAAAAGTAAAGAGAATAGTCAAATCGCGGTATTTCGTTGTCATTGAAGAAATTATAATTCCAAAACCTAATGACAATCCTGCCAGCATTAAAATTAAAAGCGGCAACAGCAAAATGTAACTATTGGGAGCAACATGAACGCCAATAATGATATAATAGACGTAAACAGCTACAAAGAGCATAAACTGAATGCCCATACGAACCAAATTGGAAGCTACTGTTGAAAGTGGAACTATCATGCGAGGAAAATAAACTTTTCCAAAAATATTCTGATTAGTGGTAAAAGTTGTTGAAGTCTTGTTCAGACAATCGGCAAAATACTGCCAACACACAATACCTGCAAGGTAAAACATGGGTTGTGGTAATCCGTCTGTAGAAATTCCGGCAATTCCTCCAAACACAATCATATACATAAGCGTGGTAAGTGCCGGTTGAATAAAGAACCAGGTCGGTCCGAGAATTGTTTGCTTGTACTGTGTTATTATATCGCGTTTTACAAACATGGAAAACAAATCACGGTACTGCCAGATTTCTTTAAAATCAACTTCCAAAAGTTTATTTTGAGGCTTGATGACGGTATTAAATTCCATATAAAACTAGTTGATGGGAATTATATTTCTGTTCTATTAGTCTGATTGAATAACAGACTAACTTAATTATTTTAATGCTTTAAGTAATTCGTTGCAAAAGTACATATTTTTTTAATGTTTACAAGTGAAATATATCTATTAAAAGGGATGGATTAAGAATGAAGTATAAATGGACAGAACAAAAATGCCATACTTTTAGAAATATATACAACTATAACCAATTAATTTTTAACCATAAACTTTCTAGTGTTTTTTATTACCTTTGCACTCGTAAATTTGAATTTAAAACATGATAGATAACTCTCTATTTAATAATAAAAAAATAGCTTTTCACACACTGGGTTGCAAACTGAATTTTGCCGAGACTTCCGCCATTGGCAAACAACTTTCCGACGAAGGATTTATGAAAGTAAAAGTGGGTGAACAAGCCGATGTTTGCATAATAAACACTTGTTCAGTAACAGATTCGGCTGACCATAAATGCCGTCAGGCGATAAATAGACTTAATCGCCAGCATCCAAATGCCATTATGGTTGTAACAGGTTGTTATGCCCAATTAAAACCGGAAGAAATTGCAGATATTGAAGGAGTTGACCTGGTATTAGGAGCAAATGAAAAATTCAGTATCCTGGAATATCTGAACAATATAGAAGAATTAAAAAACAACAAAATACATCGGGAAGAAATAGCTAAGGTAAAGGAATTTAAACCATCCTGCTCGCGTGACGACCGTACCCGATATTTTCTGAAAGTTCAGGATGGTTGTAATTATTTTTGCACGTATTGCACCATTCCTTTTGCTCGCGGACGCAGTAGAAATGCAAATATTGCACAAACAGTGGAAATGGCACAACAAGCCATTACTGATGGAGCCAAAGAAATTGTACTTTCGGGGGTAAATATCGGCGATTTTGGCAAATCAACGGGCGAAAACTTTTTTGATTTAGTCAAAGCGTTGGATGCGTTGCCCGAAGATATTCGATTCAGAATTTCCTCTATTGAACCGAATTTGCTAACGGACGAACTTATAGAGTTTGTTTCAAAAAGCAAGCATTTCATGCCACACTTTCATATTCCGTTACAATCAGGCTCTAATGAAGTGTTGCAACTCATGAAACGACGTTATACAACTGAAGTATTTGCCAATAAAGTATCGATCATCAAAAAGATAATGCCGGATGCTTTTATTGGTGTAGACGTAATTGTTGGAGTTCGTGGCGAGACAGACGAACTATTTGAAGATGCTATGAACTTCATTAAAGCATTGGACATATCTCAATTGCATGTTTTCACTTATTCGGAACGTGCCGGAACAAAAATGCTTGAAATAGATCATACAGTTACACTTCAGGAACGCAAACGACGCAGTGACATGCTTCACGTGCTTTCTGACGAAAAAACCAAGCTTTTTTACAATGCACAAATAGGAAAAACAGCTCAGGTTTTGTGGGAAGAGAGACATAATGGAGAAAAAATGGTTGGTTTTACCGGCAATTACATTCAGGTTGAAAGACCGTATGATAAAAACTTGGTAAACACAATCCATTCTGTCAAATTAGGAGAATGGAATGACGAGAAATCAGCATTGATTGAAGCTTGACATTGCGTTATTGAATTATGAATTTTAAATTATGAATTGAAGAAAAATGTTAGCAAAACGTATAATCCCTTGTCTGGATATAAAAAATGGACAAACTGTAAAAGGCATTAATTTTGAAAATATAACCGATGTTGGTGATCCCGTTGAGCTTGGCGCGTTATATGCCAAAATGGGTGCTGATGAGCTTGTATTCCTGGACATTACGGCAACAAACGAAAAACGAAAAACACTTTCGGAACTAGTAACCCGCATTGCAAAACATATCAATATTCCATTTACAGTAGGTGGTGGAATTTCCAGCGTGGAAGATGTTTCTGTTTTGCTGGCCTGTGGTGCCGATAAAATTTCGGTAAACACTTCTGCAGTGCGCAATCCAAAATTAATCAGCGATTTGGCTAGTCAGTTTGGCAGCCAGTGCGTGGTATTAGCCATTGACACAAAGTTTATTGATGGTGAATGGTATGTTTTCCTCAATGGCGGCCGAATACCAACGGATATAAAAACTGTGGAATGGGCAAAACAGGCTGTGGCTCTGGGTGCAGGGGAAATTCTGCTTACTTCAATGAATAATGATGGAACGAAAGATGGATTTGCATTAGATATTACACGTGCAGTTTCCGAAGCCGTAAATGTACCGGTAATTGCAAGTGGTGGTGCAGGTACCATGGAACATTTTGTGGATGTTTTCGAAGCCGGAAAAGCCGATGCTGCCTTGGCTGCGAGCATTTTTCATTACAAAGAAATTGGGATCCCTGAGCTAAAATCTTTCTTGAAAGAAAAGGGAGTTGAAGTAAGAATTTGAAAAATTAATTTATCAACTAAATATGGAAATTATTTAGTTGATAAATCCGTACACTATTATTCCCAGAAAGCTTAGACCTAAAACTGCTACAGGGATTATTGACATAGACTTTTTAGCTACTAAATTTTCGTTCCTTTGAACCAACGAAGGACGGAATTTAGCTAACACCCAATAGCATCCCAATGCCGCCAAAGAGCCAACAACTGCACCTCCAACAATGTCCAAAGGATAATGAACTCCTAAATAAACACGGGAATAAACAGTTATCAAGGCCCAACCAAATATTGAATATACATAAGCTCTCTGTTTAAAAATAAGAGAGGAAAGCAGCGCAAAAGCAACTGAATTAGCAGCGTGCGAAGATGCGAATCCATACAATCCCCCACTATATCCTTTTACCAGATGAACCAACCCTTTTAAATCTTCAGCATGTGAAGGTCGAAGTCGTTTCACCATATGTTTAAGAATGCCTGATGCTACCTGATCTGAAATAACTATACAAAGAATAAATGCTAAGATCAACCAAATAGCTTCTTTCTTCCACTGTTTTATAATTACAAATAATACTGCTACATAAAGCGGAATCCACATGAGTTTCTCACTCACTGCATACATAAATACGTCAAAAAAAGGAGCATGTACACCATTTATTGCAAGAAATAAATTAGTATCCAAGTGTTTAAGCATTTCAATAATTGGCATTCTTGTATTCTATTTTACGAGAGTTACTAATTACAAAATAATAAAATCTTATATTTTTTCGATAGTTGATTGCTCAACCCAACCTACATTGCCATTCCCTAGCATTATTTCATCCCAATTTCCCAACGTACTTTTGACAGTAACCTTTGTTCCTTCATGCAACTGGAATAAATCAGTTCCACTTTTATCAGGAGAACTTTTAACACTTATAACTCCAGTCATCACTATTGCTTCACGATGATTAATCAACTGATCTTTGAGCACTCCCGCAAAAATCAGTGAGACAAAACTAATACCAATTAAAATAACAGCACTGTAAAATGAAACTTTGCGAACAACGCGTGTAGGTCCAAATACAAATACGAATGCAAATATCAAGGCTATAAAAAACACCGAAAAACTCAAATAAAACCAATAATTTGAATTCAAAAGCTTCATTAAACTTTGAATCCAACGGCCAATAAAGTAGTTTGAAGACTGAACGTTATTATCTACAACTTTTAATTGAGCTACTTCAAGATTAAAACGCGCATCATCATACATTGGTGAAAGCCGTAATGCGCGCTCATAATTTAAAATAGAACGACCTAGTTCATTTGTTTTATAATAAGCATTGCCTAAATTCATATACAATTCTGGGGCAACTCCTTCGGTTGATAATATTTTTTCGTATTGTTTTGCTGCTGATGAAAAATCACCTTTTATATACAAGTCATTGGCTTTCCTTATGGCAGTAGATTGCGCAAAAGCAAACGAACCAAAACAGAAAAATAAGACTATAAACAGATTAATGCGTTTCATATAATGCTCTGATTGATAAGTTTATTATTTTCTAAAAATTTCTTCTAAATCGCTTATTGCCTTGATAGTTTCATCAAATAAATTTCCCATTTCCTGTTGACCTGAATTAGGTGCATAACGGGCAAATTCACAGGTATTAAGTATTTGCATAAATTGATTTATGTGAGTAGAATCTACATTCCGCAAAGTCAATTCGGACTCAACTCTATCTTTCGTTAATGATGAAACCGGTATAGACAATTTATCACTTAGATATGTCCAAGTTGCTTTTAAAACCTCTTCATAATACTTGTCTTTGTTACCTTCAATTAAAAGTTTATGAGCTATTTTCAACCGTTTACGAGCTATCTTATTTGCTTTTTTATTTTTAACTAATCGTAAATCGGCATTATCTTTTGCTTGTTTACGGAAGAATATAAACAAGAATGCAGCAATTAGCAATGGAATTAAATACATAAGCCATCCTAATAGTGTTCCAAATACCGGCTCTTCCTCTTTTGTTAATTGTATATTTTCTGTATCAATATAGCGAATATCTTTACTCAATTGTTTTACATCCTCTTTATCAACATAATTACTAACCACTGTTGAACTTTCGCCACCTACTCCTTTGGCAACATGTAATTTATAAACCGGAGTTTTAAGTGTTTTATAGGCTCTGTCCTGTGTATCAAAATATGAAAACTCACCCGAGGGAATTTCGAAATCGCCTGAACGGCGAGGAATAAACATATACTCAATTACTTTATTTCCAGAGACTCCGTTTGCAGTTGTTTTAAAGTTATTTGTCACTTTAGGATCATAAACCTCAATTCCATCTGGAAATTTTATTGTTGGATTTTTGATTAATTTCATATTACCATTACCCTCAATATTTACTTTTAGCGTAATGGCGTCATTAGTTTTGACTTGAGTTGAAGACAGTGTTGAATTCATTGAGAACCGACCAACAGTACCACTGTATGAAACTGGTTTGCCACTTGGCAGTGCATTTACGACAATCTTAACGGCTGGTGCTGTGATATTTTTTGAAACATTGTTGTAAGAGTCAAAAAAATCATCAAATATACTGTGTACAGCTGTTTTATTTTTAACCTGTACTACTGCTTCAAAATTCCATTTCTCTAGTTCCAGCACTCCACTATGTTGTGGATATAAGAGAAATTTAAAAAGCACAACAGAAGTGTAATTTTTTCCATTAAAATGTTCAAGCGCAAATTGTTTATTTGTAGGTTGATCGATATCTTGCTTCATAAAACCATTGAAATCAATCATCTTTTTAGGATTGCATTGAACTACATCGAGCAACGTATAAAGCTTATAAGTAACTAAAATAGCTTCTTGCTCATAAACGTTAGATTTTGAAACTTCAGTACGAATAAAAAGATTATCATTCGTAATAGATTGACCGCCATTTGAAGCACCGGATCTTCCCCCCTGGGATTTAGTTGAAGTTGCATCAGCTGGGAGTACTTTTATAGCAACACCATTAGAAGTATACTTTTTATTATCTACAACAATACTTGCTGAAGAAATTGTAAATGTACCAACTTTTTGTGCTTGAAGCGTATATGTATATGATACAGAAATCGATGACGTTGTTTTGCCATTTATCATTTGATAACTCGAACTGTGAGATTCAAATGGACCGGCCAATACATCGAAATTATTAATTTCAGGGGCTCGCAAATCCTTACCTGTAGCATTAACGGAAAAAACTAATTGAAATGGTTGGTCTAAAACAACTGTTGATGGAGCAGATGCTGAAAAACGAACCGGTTCATCAGCTTTAGCAATTAATGAATTAATTAAAAAGAGGGATAATGATAAAAATATAATTTTGCGTTTCATATTATTTCTTTTTCAAATCGAATTATTATCAATTTTGAATTGTAGTTTTATTAATGATTACCAATTTTTATCAGCACTTTTAACACCTCTCACTTGTTGTTTTTTTGCCTTATCCTGAGCATTTTTTTCATCCTGCTGCAAGGCATCTAAAATCTGCTGAGCATTCTCTTTAGACATTTGTTGTTTCTGTTGCTGAGGTTGTTGAGGTTGATCTTTTGGTTTTTGGTCTGGTTTTTTCTGATCTTTATTTTGATCTTTATTCTTGTCTTTGTCTTTATTCTTATCTTTGTTTTTGTCCTTATTTTTGTTTTTATCCTTATTCTGTTTTTTCAGCAAGGCTTGTGCATATGCCAGATTATACCGGGTATCATTATCTTTCGGATTATTTTTTAAAGCCTTTTCATAGGCTTTAATACTTTCTTCCACTTTTTTATCAACTAATAATGAATTACCTGTATTATGAAAAGCAGCAGCAAGCTTTTCCTTTTCTTTTGGCTGCAAAGATATAGCATTGTTATATTGTGTCAACGCTTCCGAATACTTCTTCTGGCGAAATAAAGCATTTCCCAAATTATAATTAGCCTCAAATGATTTTGGATTTTTCTGAAGTCCTATTCGATAAGCAATTTCAGCTTCAGTAAATTTAGATGCTTTATATAATCTGTTTCCTCTTCGAACATCATCGCTTTCTTTTTGTGCAAAGACTGTACCAGTCAGCACACACATCATCAATATATATCCTATTTTTTTCATTGAATGAATTGTAAAAAATAAATCGTCATTACTTAATGACTTTTTCTTTTAAATCAAATATTTTTAATTTGCTTAATCTTTTGTTTTTTCGGTCAAATACAAAAAAATCTATTAGCAGAATCAATAATGCTAACAAAGCAAATGATTGAAACTGTTCATTATATTCAGAAAAAACACTAGATTTTATGTCAGATTTAGCAAGTTTATTCAGTTCTTTATTAATTACTTTATAAGCTCCATTTCCGTTATCGGCATGAACATAAACTCCTTTACCGGCTGCTGCTATTTCCTTACACATTTGTTCATTCAACTTAGAAACAACGACATTTCCGTCTTTATCCTTCATGAAGCTCATGGTACCCGGAACCGGAATCGGTGAACCATCAGCTTTACCCATTCCGATAACATCAACCATGATATTATTATCAGCAGCTAATTTTGCGGCACCAATTGCATCATCTTCATGGTTCTCACCATCAGTAATTACTATAATAGCTCTTCCTGAATCACTTTTAGGCCCAAAAGATTTAATAGCCAAATCTATTGCACTTCCAATAGCTGTACCCTGGCGGGGAACCATCTGTGGAGAAATAGATGACAAAAACATCTTGGCAGAAACATAATCAACAGTAATTGGCAATTGTGTATATGCATCTCCGGCAAAAACCACTAGCCCAATTTTATCGTTATTCATATCATCAATCAATTGAGACAAAACCTGTTTTGCATTTTCTAACCGACTTGGCAAAACGTCCTGCGCCAACATAGAGTTAGAAACATCCAAAGCTATCATAACTTCAATACCCTTGCGTTTTTCTTTTTCTTCTTTTAAACCAAACTGCGGCTGAGCAATGACTATTATCAATAAAAAAATTGCAGTAAGCTGAAGATAAAACTTAACTTGCGGACGAATTTTTGATACATTTGGCATAAGTTCCGCTAATAAAGCAGGATTACCAAATTTAGTGATATTTCGCTTTTTTTGAATGCTTGTATATATGAATATACCTATTAATACTGGGATTAAAAGGAGTAAAAATAGAAATTCTGGGTGTGCAAATCTAAACATTATGTTTTAAATAGTTTAAAATTTTATTCGTATCAAATTCAATAATTTTGCCTCTTAAATTTAATTTTTCATCACCTTACTAATTAAGGAATGCGTCTGAAAAGTGTATTCCGTAAAAGAACTTCTAAAGCCAACAATATGAATGCCAATATGCCAAACAAATAAAATTGTTCATCTTTTTTGTTATATTCCCGAACACTTATTCTAGTCTTCTCCAATTGATCAATTTCCTGATAAATGTGTCTAAGTTTAGAATTATCAGTCGCTGCAAAATACTTTCCACCAGTAAGATTCGCAATATCTATTAACGATTTCGAATCAAAATCAGATTGCATTTGCTGGTATTGAATTCCCATCGGAGTTGGTACTGGTATTTTTACAATTCCTGTTGTCCCTACGCCAATAGTATAAATCCTGATTCCAAATGTTTTGGCAATTTCAGCAGCAGTAATTGGGGCAATATCACCACAATTATTTGAACCATCAGTCAACAAAATAATTACTTTTGACTTAGATTTGCCGTCCTTAATTCTATTGACAGCATTTGCCAAACCTAATCCTATAGCAGTTCCATCGTCAATTAAACCATACTTTACACCATTAAATAAATTAATCAAAACAGCATGATCGGTTGTTAATGGACATTGAGTAAAACTTTCTCTTGCAAAAACCACCAATCCAATATTATCATTGGGTCGAGATAGAATAAAGTCTGTGGCAACCGACTTGGCAGCTTCAAGCCTATTTGGTTTTAAATCTTCAGCAAGCATTGTACCAGAAAGGTCTAATGCCATCATTATATCAATACCTTCAGTATTTTGTGTTCTCCAACTATTCGAAGCCTGTGGACGTGCTAAAGCAATAATTATGCAAGCAATAGCCAATGATCGAAACACAAAAGGTAAATGTCGCAACTTTATGCGTTTACTCTTGGGAAACTTTACAATATTCTTATGGGATGATATCTGTAAGCTCGCATCAGAATTATGCATTTCCCAAATGTACCAAAATACAACTGGGATAAGCAGCAAGAGTAAAAATAAATATTCCGGGTTATGAAATGTCATTGCTTAGTTATAAAAATTACAATTAATAAGAACTTAAAATCGTTTATCTATTCTCCTTTCAGTTCTTCTTTTTTTAATTCTTCTATTGGTTTAACTTCTTCAACTTTTGTCTGATTAACAAATAGATAAGCGTTTAAAAGACTTAATTCATGTTCATCAGGAGTTGCGTTCCATTTTGCAAATTTAACTAGATCAGCTAATCGCAGAATCTGCTTTAAGCTTAGATAAGTTGATTTTTGTTCCAATCGCAGTTTTCTGAGTTGATCCAAAATTTCGTCAGAAGTCATTTCCATACTTTTAATACTGAATACTCTTTCAATATATTCACGAACAACATCCGTTAATTCTGTATGATATTCCTTATATCGTCCTTGTTGCCAGGATTTTTCATTTTTAATTTTATCTAATTGATTCAATGCCACTATGTGCGGTGGTAAAAGTAATTTCTGTTCTTGATCGTTTAGAACCGGAGCTTTTTGTAAATACTTTTTATATAATACATAAAGCAAAACCAATAAAGCAATTATTGCCAACCCCAATAAAATTCTAAGAAAAAAACTTAGCCAATTAAACTTTGGTTCAAAAACAGGCTTAATATCAGCAATTTTATTAGAAGCTGTGTCAATTTTAAAGGGTTGAATTACCTTCAATGAAAGTGATTTTGACCAAACTGTATCTCCATTAGAAATAAATGGATAAGGAGGAATATACAACAAAGAATCTTTAAACGAGGTGACAGTGTAATGTTGAGTCACCTGAATATGACCATCTGGTGACTTAACTGTATCTGTTTTCACTGCATCAACCACTTCTAACCCACCAACAATTGTATCGGAGAAAATGGGCATAATCACTTTCTGTTTAGGTTGCTGCGAGACTTCAAACGTCAAATGCGCTTGGCTTCCAATCCAAATAACAGTCGAATCTAAACGGGCATTTACAGTAATTTTCTGAGCCCATAGATTAACATGCGCAAAAGAAATGATAAGAAATAACGACAGGAGGAATTTTCTCATACAATATCTAATTCAATTTCCAATTTTATAATTTCTAAATTTTTAAACTTTCAAATTGGGATATTCTCAAATTTTTCAAATTATCTTAAGCTCTCATTTTAAATAATTTCATAAGCGCTTTGACATAATCGTCTGAAGTACTCATCGAAACTAAATCAACTCCTGATTTAGCAAAGGACTTTTGTAAAGATAGTTGACTTTGACCCCAGGCATGTTTATAAGTTGTACGTAAACGTTTATCGGACGTGTCAACCCAAATTCGTTCGCCGGATTCAGCATCTTTTAATTTAACTAAGCCTACGTTTGGAAGTTCAGTTTCACGAATATCATAAACCTGTAAAGCTACCACATCATGTTTTCTACCTGCAATGGTCAAATCCCGTTCGAAATTAGTATCCATTAAATCTGAAATTATAAATGCAGTAGAGCTTTTCTTAATTGCGTTGGTAAAATATCTCAATGCTCCGGCAATATCAGTTTTATTACTTTCAGGCTGAAAATCGATTAATTCCCTGATAATATGAAGTACATGTTTTTTTCCTTTTTTAGGAGGAATAAATTTTTCAATTTTATCGGAAAAGAAAATTACACCAATTTTGTCGTTGTTCTGAATAGTGGAAAAAGCAAGTGTAGCAGCTACTTCGGTAAAAATATCTTTTTTAAGCTGGGATACTGAACCAAATTCACGACTTCCAGAAACGTCAATCAGTAATACAACTGTCAGCTCACGTTCTTCTTCAAATATTTTTATATAAGGATGACCAAACCGAGCAGTAACATTCCAATCTACAGATCGAATATCGTCACCATACTGATATTCACGCACTTCTGCAAAAGTCATACCACGCCCTTTGAAAGCTGAATGGTATTCGCCGGCGAAAATATTATTGGAAAGACCACGAGTCTTAATCTCAATTTTTCGTACTTTTTTTATTAATTCACTGGTTTCCATAAATCTAATGTGCCAATTTGCAAAATACTATTATGCCAATGTTAAGACAATATTCATTTAATAATCAATTTTCCAATATCCTTAGTCAATCTTAGTTTGGAACACAAATCTCAATCGATAGAATGATTAATTGGCAACTTGACAAATTAATTAAGGTACTTCAACCGTATTTAAAATTTCAGTGATAATTTCGTCCGAAGTCATATTATTGGCTTCTGCTTCATAACTCAAACCAATTCTGTGGCGTAAAACATCGTAACATACAGCACGAATATCTTCAGGAATCACATAACCTCTACGTTTGATAAAAGCATAAGCACGAGCTGCCAAAGCAAGATTGATAGAAGCACGTGGCGAAGCACCAAATGAAATCATTTCTTTAAGCGATTCTAAACCAAAATCCTGTGGGTAGCGGGTAGCAAAAACTATATCAACAATGTATCGTTCTATTTTTTCATCGATATAAACCTGACGAACTATATCACGAGCTTCAATAATTTCAGCAGGAGTAAGAATTGGAAGTACAACCGGCTTTTCTTTTAATAAATTCTGACGGATAATCAATTTTTCCTCATCCTTAGTAGGATAATTGATTATTACTTTCAGCATAAAACGGTCAACTTGTGCTTCTGGAAGTGGATAAGTTCCTTCTTGTTCAATCGGGTTTTGGGTTGCCAAGACTAAAAAAGGCTCTTCCAATTTGTAAGTATGTTCACCTATTGTAACCTGGCGTTCCTGCATCGCTTCCAACAAAGCACTTTGTACTTTTGCAGGGGCACGGTTAATTTCATCGGCTAAAATCAGATTTGCAAAGATTGGTCCTTTTTTAATGTGGAATTCTTCTTTCTTCTGACTATAGATCATTGTTCCTAACACGTCGGCAGGCAATAAATCCGGTGTAAACTGAATTCTACTAAAATCAGCCTTAATTAAATCTGAAAGTGTTTTAATTGCTAATGTTTTAGCTAAACCGGGTACACCTTCAAGTAAAATGTGACCATCGGAAAGCAAACCGATTAATAACGACTCAACTAAATGTTTTTGTCCGATTATCACTTTATCCATTCCCATGGTCAAAGCATCAACAAAAGAGCTTTGTCTCTCAATGCGTTCATTAAGTTCCCTAATATCAACAGATTGAATCATATTTTTTTATGTTAGTATTGTTTTTGTTTTTGATGAACAAATATAGTGTTAATCGAAGGTTTAAAACATTGATTTAATATCTATTAACCTGAATTTAGATTATTAAGGTTAGTGGCTTGATAACGCCAAAAATCGACTGGAAATTATACTTTATTGAATTAAAAAAGTCCTACATTTGTCAAAATATGCAGAACTTTTTAGGTTAATATTTATTTCCGAATGAATTAACGTGAATACACTAGCCTTATCTAGGTTTGCTATTTCACATAGAGGTCATGTAATTCCAATGCTTTCTTAACGCAACGGGGATTGGCTGCATCAATTAATCTTGGATCTAATTTTGGAATTCTTATCAGTGTTCCCTTCGCTATATTATCCGGATTTAGTATCTTGACTTTATTAGCTTCATAAATATAAACCCAAAAATCTTTTGACCCATAATATCGTTTCGACATTAGCGTTAGTCTGCTCCCGCCTCTTATTCTTTCCGAGGCAATAAACTTAGTGTACACCCTTGGATTGTCAAACATCACCTGCAAACTATCAATGGGTTTAATCGAACTAATCGAGTCATCATCAGTTGTGTCCTTGGGAATTACGATAGATTGAGTCATTTCTGACTTTTGGGGTGTTGAAACAAACCAACCATTTACGGTTTTGAACATTCCTGAATTAGAAATATTCCCGGTAATTTTAACCATACCTGTTATGCAATTATTCAGAGTAGACTGCGTAAAATCCATAGCAGGAGGATATAGTAAGCACAGCCCAGAACCGGCGCCGGAAAGTAATATTATCGCCAAAAGTATCCAAATCCAAACCTTTGGTTTTTTCTTATATTTATAATCATCCAGAAATGGTGAGGAGCCAAATTCAGCAGCCTCATCAGAGGCTGTATAAGATCCATCTTTATCTCTCAGAATCATTTGCTCCTGATGTACAATCACAGACTCCGTCTTTTTTTCGGCAATATATTCCAGCACTGGAGCAGCCAATTCTTCTATTTCTTCAATTTTCGCTACCTCCTCAGGTTTAATTTCAATTCGCTCAGCTTCAATTTTTATTTCGACTTTTTGCTCGTCTACAATTGTCCTAACTATCGGCTTGGCTATAGGCTTAACAACTGACTTTGATTTTGGAGACAAAGACTGAATCTCAGATATTAGATCCTTTATTTCTGATGCTTGTTCCGTAAAAATACGAAGCGGATCTAAAGCTACGTCTGTATCTTCTTGTATTGGTTCTATATTTTCTTGTTCTAACACGATTGGCTCTAAATGAGCAAACGGTTCGTTTACAAGATCTTTCAATATAACATCAGGAGTAAAACTGACTTTATAATAGCCATCCAAAATAATCTCAGCACCCGTTTGGATGTTTACACTTTTTCTTGGTTCATTCCATTGAAGTTTAAATGTTCCAAGGTTTTTAATTTTCACTGATTCACCAGCAATCAAAGCATCTTCAATCGTTGAAATCATCACTTTCAGAAATTCTTCTGCAGCACGCTTACTAACCACCGCTTTAGATGAAACTAGGTCAATAATCTCTTGAGATGAAATTTTATCTTTAATCATGATGCGGCAAATCTTTAAGTTTTTCTTTCAGGATATTGCTTTGTTTGAAATTCACAACCAGTTTTGGTGGAATTAATGTGCGAATTTGAGTTGAAGGATGCACGGATAGACGTTCCTCTTTTTTACGGACTTCAAAATTCCCAAAACTCTGAAAACCAATTGTTTTTTCTTCTACCAATAGTTCCGTACAAGTTGATACAGTTATATCCAACAAATCAGCAACCACAGACTTGGGTGCATTCATTTTGGCTGCCATATTGGCAATTAATTCCTTGTGATTCATAATTAGTTATAAGATTTATAGCTCTTAATTTATATATCGTTTCAAATCATAAACTGTCATTTCAAAAACATTGTTATTCACCGTATAAATCAAAATCAGTAGCATTAACAATTTTCGCCTGATAAAATTCTCCTTTTTTCACACCTACAGTTGCAATTGGAATCAAAACTTCCGGATCAACTTCCGGTGAATCATATTCTGTCCTACCTACAAAATAGGCATCTTCTACCCTATCAATCATCACTTTCAGTGTCTTTCCAATTTTCGCCTGATTAATTTCCGCGGAAATTTCCTGTTGAATTGACATAATTTCATTCACACGTTGCTGCTTCACCTCATCAGGAATATCATCAGCATATGTTTTATAAGCGAATGTCCCTTCCTCATTCGAAAATGCAAACGCCCCCAACCGTTCAAACCGAGCTTTGCGAATAAACTCTTTTAACTCCTCAACATCAGCTTCAGTCTCACCGGGATGACCAAGAAGCAAAGTTGTTCGTAAATGTATATCAGGCACTTCTGTGCGTATCCTATCGATTAATTCGTAAGTTTGAGCTGTGGTAATATTCCTACGCATTTGCTTCAACATATTATCACTCACGTGTTGCAGGGCCAAATCCAAATAATTACAAACATTTTCACGTTCACGCATCACTTTCAGAATATCATACGGAAATTGAGCCGGATAAGCATAGTGCAACCGTAACCATTCCACACCGGGAATATCCGAAAGTCGCTCTGTGAGTTCAGCCAGCTTCGAGGTTTTATACCGGTCTTGTCCGTAATATGACAAATCTTGAGCAATTAGTTGAAATTCTTTTACACCATTTGCAACCAATCCTTTTACTTCGCTTTCAATATCTTCCATCGAACGAGATCGGTGTTTTCCAGTAATAATAGGAATAGCACAATACGAACAAGTCCGGTTACAACCTTCAGATATTTTGATATACGCGTAATGATGGGGAGTAGTTAATGTCCGCTCCAATCGTAAGTCAGCTCTATATTCCTTCCCTAAATCAGTTAAAATATCGTTATAATTGAATTTTCCGTAGAATTTATCCACTTCAGGCATTTCATGACGTAATTCCTTCAAATAGCGCTCTGACAGACATCCCATTACAAAAAGCTTGTCAATCTTATTTCGTTTTCGTAAGTCAGCAAACTGCAGAATCGTATTAATGCTTTCTTCTTTAGCATCGCCAATAAATCCGCAGGTATTGATAATCACAATTTCACCGTCAGGTTTTTCAAAATCGTGTCGTACTTTATATCCCAAAGCATTGAACTGACGCATCAACTGCTCCGAATCAACCAGATTTTTGGAACAACCAAGTGTAATTACATCGACTATTCCTTTATTTTTATTTTTAATTGACATACTAATTTTTCGAATGATTGAAAAATTTCAAGTAACAAACAAATATGAATACTTAAAATACTTTATTTTAGAGCTTGGGTGGGCTTCAGTAGACATTGTCTTTTAGCTAAATAACGTCTCTACGAATTTATTTCTATCAAAAACCTGTAAATGCTCCATACCTTCACCAAGTCCGATATATTTTACAGGAATCTTAAATTGATCGGAAATCCCGATGACAACTCCACCTTTAGCCGTTCCATCAAGTTTTGTAATTGCAAGAGCAGTCACATCGGTAGCCTTAGTAAATTGTTTGGCTTGTTCAAATGCGTTTTGCCCGGTAGAGCCATCCAATACCAACAACACTTCGTGTGGTGCATCTGGCACAATTTTTTGCATTACATTTTTAATTTTAGTCAACTCATTCATTAAGTTGATTTTATTATGCAAACGTCCGGCTGTATCAATAATAACAACATCGGCATTATTTGCTTTTGCTGAGGCAATGGCATCATAAGCAACTGAAGCCGGATCAGCACCCATTTTTTGCTTTATAACAGGAACCCCGGCACGCTCACCCCAAATCACCAATTGATCAACAGCAGCAGCACGGAAAGTATCGGCAGCACCCAAATAAACCTTTTTACCTGATTTAGTAAACTGATACGCCAGTTTTCCAATGGTTGTAGTTTTCCCTACACCATTAACACCCACAACCATAATAACATAAGGCTTAACAGGCAAAACACTATCAAAATCATTTGGAGAATCCGAATTAGTTTCGGACAACAAAGATGCTATTTCTTCTTTTAGAATTACATTGAGTTCCGTTGTATTTACATATTTGTCCTGAGCAACGCGCTTTTCAATTCGTTCGATAATGCGCAAAGTAGTTTCCACACCAACATCAGACGTTATCAAAACTTCTTCCAGGTTATCGAGTACTTCATCATCTACTTTCGATTTACCTGCAACAGCACGAGTAAGCTTCGAAAATACGCTTTCTTTAGTTTTAGACAAACCCTGATTAAGTGTCTCTTTTTTTTCTTTGCTGAAAATATCAAATATACCCATATATTTTGCTTAAGAATTCACAATTAACAATTTACAATTAGCACATTGATATTTAATCACATGCAAATTTGCCAAGTAACTTACAAAATTAAGTTTTTTTTTTGAGCTTACGGCATAAAAAAACCCCTCATTTTGAAAAATGAGAGGATTCTTTCTATTTTTTAAGAACGATTTTTTTTATTTTGTGAAATAATCTTTCACTTTATCGTTATGAACAATTTCTTCCTGGAACATATACGCACCGGTTTTTGGTGATTTCACCATTTTGATAACCTTTGCGAATGCACGACCTTCACCCTTTTGGAGAGATGCTACCGCTTTCTTTGCCATGATTTAATATTATTTAATTTCTTTATGAACTGTTACTTTCTTCAAAATGGGGTTGTATTTTTTCAACTCCATACGTGCCGGTGTGTTTTTCCTGTTTTTAACAGTAATATAACGTGATGTTCCGGGCATACCGCTTTCTTTATGCTCTGTGCATTCCAAAATCACTTGGACTCTTGCTTCTTTCGATTTTTTTGCCATTGTGTAGTTCTCCTAAATTATGCGTATAAATACCCTTTTTCTGACGCTTTTTTAATGGCTGCATCCAATCCAATTTTGTTGATGGTACGTAGTCCGTTAGCTGAAACTTTCAAGCTAATCCAGGTATCTTGCTCTACCCAATAGAATTTCTTAGCAAACAGGTTCACATCAAATGTTCTTTTGGTACGGCGTTTTGAGTGGGATACGTTGTTTCCTACCATTGCTTTTTTACCGGTAATCTGACAAATTTTTGACATTTCTATATCTTTTTATTGTTTACATTTTTTCTCAAAAACAGTGTGCAAAAGTATAGTATTTTTTTCAATTGCGCAAGTTTTTTAGTCTTTAAATTTCAATAATTACATTCAAACTTATTGGTTTAAGAATAAACTATTGATTATATTCTATTTATCTCATATTATTTCTTTCAGCATAAGTAAAGCAGCTTGGGATGAACGTAAAATATTCTGTTCCCGCAAAGCCCCAAAATGGAATTCTCGGCTAATTGTTTTCATTTCAGAACTTACTGCAATCCAGACAGTTCCAACCGGTTTTTCAACTGTTCCACCTGTAGGACCTGCAATACCGGATGTCGCAATTGAAACATCACTTTTCAGCAGTTTTCTGACTCCAACGGCCATTTGTTCAACTACAGTTTGACTTACAGCACCCATGCTTTCTAAATCTTCAGCAGAAACCTGCAAAATATTTATTTTAATTTCATTGGAATATGCAACAACTGAACCTTTAAAAAACTCAGAACTGCCTGGAATAGAAGTAAATTGATGAGCAATATTTCCACCGGTACAACTCTCGGCAGTAGCCGCCATTAATCCTTTTGATTTCAGCAAATTACCAACTAACTTCTCTATTTGAATATCTTCAAAAGCAACAATAGCAGCTCCGAGAATCTGGTGTAATTTATCTACTTGCTGATTTATGCTAAACTCAAGCGAAAGAACATCTTCAGAAGTTCCGCTTAGTCTCAGTTTTACAACCCCATAATTTGGCAAATATGCCAACGAAATATTCTCCGGCAATCCATTTTCCCAATCCTCAATTAAAAGTGCTAACGAAGACTCCCCATAGCCATAAACCTGCACAGTTTTGTGAATCAGCACTGGTGTTTTGAAACGATTCTGCAATCTAGGAATAATTTCAGTACTCATTGCATTTTTCATTTCATACGGAACTCCCGGCATTGAAACAATCACTTTCCCATCTTTCTCAAACCAAGTTAAAGGTGCAGTCCCAACAACATTTTGAATAACAGTACAATTTTCCGGAACCATGGCCTGTGCTCTGGTCAAATCATTCAATACAAAGCCCGGACGAGTAGAAAAAAGTTTCTGAATATTTTCTATTACAGACTCATCAAAGATAAGTTTCGTTCCAAAATAGGCACTCAACGTTTGCTTTGTTATATCATCGTTGGTTGGCCCAATTCCGCCGGTAAATAAGACTATTTCAGCTCGTTTTAAAGCCATTTCAAGTGATTCAACGATATGTTCAGCATTATCATGAACCGAAGTGATTTGAGCAAGTTCAAAACCCGATTTATTCAGTTCAGTTGCCATCCATGCCGAGTTTGTATCAACTATCTGTCCAATAAGAATTTCATCGCCAATGGTGATGATTTCTACCTTTACACGATTAATTTCCATATTATTTTTTGTTTCTTAATTCTTCGTTGTTTTTTAATTCTTTGTCTGCTATTTCCAGTTCTTCAAACCAGTCTTTACCAAACTTTCGAATTAATGGTTCTTTTAAAAACTGATAGACCGGTACCCCAAGCTTTCCACCTAGTGTTCGGGCACAATTACAGACATTCCACCTATGATAATTTACAGCGGTAAATTCATCATATTTTTGCAATCTTACCGGATACAAATGGCATGAAATAGGTTTGTAAAAATTAGTTTTTCCATCACGGTACGCTTTTTCGATGGCACATTTACAAGTTCCATCAACATCTGTATATGTAAAAACACATTCAGCACCATTTACTATTGACGTTACCGGCTCACCATCCTGATCGATATATGAAACACCCTGCTCACGAATAACTTCTTTCGATTTATCAGTCAAATCATCCCAAATAATTGGCAGTAAATCTTCAATTATTTTCACTTCATCCTCTTCAAGTGGTGCACCATCATCTCCCTCAATACAGCAAATGCCTCTACAGGAAGCTAAATCGCAAACGAACTGTTCATCCAACAGTTCTAAACTAATTATCGTATCATCAATTTGAAGCATTTATATTATAATTTATTGATTATCAAACACATTTCAACTGTAATTGCAAAATATCAGTTATTTTCATAACCCTTTAAAACAGGCAAACTTATATGAAACCGGACAGCCAAAACACGAGTTAAAATCACAGATCCAGCCGAAGCAATCTGAGTTATTATTGGTGAAAAATGCAACGCACTACAACCAAAAAAGACTAACCCTCCTATCACGCAAGCCAATGCATAGATATCTTTTCTAAATATTAATGGAAGCTCATTAATTAAAATATCGCGAATAATACCACCCACAGAGCCTGTAATCATACCCATCACTATTGCAACCCAAAAGGGAAATCCGGCTCTTAAAGTTCTTTCAATTCCTACTACAACGAATAAACCCAACCCTATAGCATCAAATATAAAAAAAGTATTGTTAAATTTTATCAAAACCTTACCAAAGAGTATTGCTGAAATCAAAGCAACTCCGGTAACAATAAGATACGAAGGCTGAAGCATCCAAAAAGGAGTCACATTTAAAAGTAAATCTCGTGTAGTACCTCCTCCTATTGCAGTAACCAATCCAACAACATAAGCACCAAACCAATCAAAACGTTTAGCAGATGCAAGTCTTATCCCACTAATAGCAAAAGCAAAGGTCCCTGCATAATCAATTAAATTGATAAAATTCATTTTATACAAAAGTAAAAACGTAAGATAAACCTATTATATAAAGAAAGCGTATCAAAATAGAATTTGATACGCTTCAATAAATATCTTATCACAAATTATTTTTTTGCTGGAAGTTCAGGCTTAGATGCACTTTTCTGTGCTTCTGGAGTTTCTCCAAAATTTGGAGCTACTACACCCGGTTCAGCTTGTTTTGCATGTTGCACCTGTTCTTTAATTTCAGATTCATTAGAAGCACCAATTGGTTCATGTTTATGTACACCTACAGCAATAATTGACAACACAACCACTGCAGCAACTAAACCCCATGTCATTTTTTCAACAAAATCAGTAGTTTTTCTAACGCCCATAATTTGGTTTGAAGATGAAAAACCAGCTGACAAACCTCCACCTTTTGAGTTTTGAACCAATACAAAAAAAGTAAGTAATACAGATAGAACAACAATTAAAATAGAAATAGCAATGTACATAATATTGTTTATTTTTTTGAGTTTCCAATAACTTTTTCCAAAAAACGAATTTGGTCTGCAAAGTAAACACTTTTTTTCGGATTATTCAAATTTAATGCTCGTAAAATTTCAATAGCATCACTGTATTTTCGCTCCTGAATAAGTTTTTTTGCATTATCTTCGGAGAATACTAATCCTTTGGGTTTTAAATCAAAATCAACATTAGACTCATTTAAAATAACAGCCATTGGAGATTCTTTTACGAAGTTATTCGTTTGCATATGATTTACAATCTCAGATGTTCCAACGACTTCCCTAGCTAATTTCAGTTTCTCAGCTAAATTTTTCAATGATTGTTTAGAATCATTGCATTCGGCTTCAATTGTAGTAATCATGTCAAAATAATCACCACCTGACTTTGACAATTTTTCACGACGATAAGGCTCAAGAGAAAGCGTTTTTTCAGGGTAAAGATAAAAATATAACCATCTACGGCTTGTACAATATAAGGAAGCTACTTTCAGATTAGCTGCAAATTGAATACTGTTTGATTGTTTTAATGCTTTTACATGAAATAATCTGGGTGAAGTAAAATATGGATACAGATCAACCAACTCTTTTAAATCAGACATATGATCATTTCTAACCTTTTCAGGATGTCTAACAATCGATAAAAATTCTTCATGTGTCATAATATAAACCGCATTGATATGAAAAAATAAGTTATTCGGCTTTAAACCATAAAAATCATCATACAATAACAATTACAGAAACCTACCACTTTGCTACTGTATCATTATAAATATTATCAACAATCTCATTTACCATTATCTTAACCAAACCATCTTGTACAGCAGTCAACATATTGCTACTATCAAAAACTTGAAAAGCCGAATAGGATTTATCAAAATCTTCCTCTGGTCTTTTATTATTTGAAAACCTGACTTTAATCGTCAATGTAAGTTTAGTTTGAGAAGAATATGAATCTGCCGCAATTGCCATGGGTGTAAGTTGGTAACCTACAATTTCACCCTCTAAGTGCAAGTCTCCATCTTTTTTAAGCAACTGCAAACGTGTTTGTCTACTATATGAATCACGTAGAGCTTCACTAAATTGCTGAGACAATGGCGGATATACTAATTCTGCATTATTGGGAAAATCTAAAATTGAAATAGATTTAGTTTTGGTATAATCAATAGAAGAACCATTAAATTTATAAGAAATCGAGCAAGAGACTGCCAAAAAAGAAATGACAATTACAATTAAACCAATTTTAAATCTAAACGCTGAAAAATATTTTTTAAAATTCATAAAACAAGCTTTATTCAATTCCGTATTCTCTAATTTTTCTATACAAGGTTCTTTCTGAAATTTTCAACTCCTTTGCAGCTAACTTTCGTTTTCCTCTATACTTTTCTAAGGTGAATCTAATCATTTGACGCTCCATATCCTCTAAAGACAATGGTTTTTGAGCTATTTCTTCATGATATTCCTCTGCATCCTGAAAGGCCTCAACATCATCATATATGTTCGCGAATTGTTTACTATCCCTGACTGGTTTTTCATTTTTAAATTCATTATTAGAACTGTGGGAAATGAGAGCCTCTTTATTATTTAAATATGTAGACTGAAAACTCACTTCAGCTTGTTGTGTTTCAGTCTTATTATTCATCAAATCGTGAACAACTTTTTTTAAATCGTTCATATCCTTTTTCATATCAAAAAGAACCTGATAAAGAATTTCACGTTCACTATTAAATGTTTTATGATCAATAGATGATTTTGAAAACAAAGCTGGCAATCGTTCGACATCATCTTTGGGTAAATACGGAACCAAAATCTGAGAGGTAATTTCTCTTTGTTGCTCAATAACTGAAATCTGCTCAGTAATATTTTTCAATTGTCTAACATTTCCATTCCAATAAAAATTAGACAAAATTTGTTTAGCACTTTCAGTAAGTTTAACAGGAGGCATTCTGTATTTTTCAGCAAAATCAGATGCAAATTTACGAAATAATAATACAATATCATCCTTTCTTTCACGAAGCGCAGGAACAGCTATGGGCACTGTATTCAACCGATAAAACAAGTCTTCACGAAACTTTCCATCGCGTGTAGCTTGGGACATATTTAAATTCGTTGCAGCAACAACTCTAACGTTTGTTTTCTGAGTTTTTGATGAACCAACTTTTATAAACTCACCAGCCTCAAGAACTCGTAATAATCGAACTTGTGTAGATAAAGGCAGCTCACCAACTTCATCTAAAAAAATAGTTCCACCATCTGCAACTTCAAAATAACCTTTTCTATCAGCAGTGGCTCCAGTAAATGATCCTTTTTCATGCCCAAAAAGCTCTGAATCAATAGTTCCCTCGGGGATTGCACCACAATTCACTGCAATATAGGGACCATGTTTTCTGTGGCTATAATAATGAATTATTTGTGGAAAATTTTCTTTTCCAACACCACTTTCACCTGTAATAAGTACTGACAAATCAGTAGGTGCCACTTGCACAGCAATATCAATTGCTCTATTCAACAATTCTGAAGTTCCAATAATTCCAAATCGCTGCTTTACCGCTTGAATTTCTGACTGTTGCATATATTCTACAAAATTTAAACTGTAATTATGACATATAAATGACTGACAAAATTACAAATAATAATACAACTTGAACACTAAATAAAGAAAAAAGTGGTTTCAAAAATCAAAAAGGTAATCAAAAATTCAATTTCAACTCTTCATTTATTTAAAAAACTAATAAAAAAAGGAAGTAGAAAAATCTACCTCCTTTAGTTATATATCTAGATATTTAAATTACTTTTTCCCTTTCAAAGATTTATCAATTCCTTCAATTGCTTTTATAGCCATATCGTTAGTAGGATCTATAGTCAAAATTTTATTCCAATATACTTTTGACTGAACATAATCCTTTTTTAAAAAATAATAATATCCTAAAAATCTAGAACATTCAAGTATCACCGGATTATATCTTGCATCTGCTTTTGCTTCGACAATAGCAAGTGTTTGATCATAATAAGGTTTAGCTAAACCTTGTAACGTTTCGGGATCTAATGAAAAATTAGTTCTTGCTCTCCAAACATAACCTCTATATTCTGTTGGTTCCAACGATATAACTTTAGCAAAAACACTATCTGCCTTAATTAAAGCTTTTTTCTTAACATCAGCACTATCTGTTTTACTATTTCCCAAAGTGTAGTACAATTTACCTAAATCATAAATTACATCGGAATTTCTTTTGTCAACACTTAATGAATTTACATATTTATCATACGCTGAAATCGCATTCTGATAATCTCCTTTTTCATTGTACATATCCGAAATATCTTTCCAAAAACCAATTTGAGTCGAATCGAGCTTTAAAGCATTTTTGAATTGATCAATAGCTAAATCATATTGTTTAGTAGCACGTAATGCTTGTCCATAATAAGTATAATCGTAATAGGAAATATCAGGATTATCCGATTTGTGAAAAAACAAATCAGCAGCTTTTAAAGCTTCATCATATTTTTCGAGTGCGACATTGTTGTACAAAGCCAATCTATTAAATCCAGGGTTGCGCGGTGCTTTTATCAGACCTAGATTTGCAATCTCTAATGATTTTGTATAATTCTTATTTAAAAATAGTGTCATTGCATATTTTGTCAAATCTGCAACGTTTGAATTTCCTGATTGCAAATAACTTTCATACAGTTTAGCTGCTTTATCAAAATCATTAGTTGAATAATAAATGTCTGCTAATTCTTTATCTACTAACAGAAAATTAGGTTCCTTTTGTTTTAATTTATTAAGCATTTCAATAGCAAGCGGAGTGTTAACGTTTTTATATGCCCGTGCATACTTAATATAAGCCTCTTCACAATTTGCATCGTAAAGAATTGCAACTTCATAATTGCTACATGCATTTCCAACATTTTTATTAGCTAATTCAATATCACCAGCTAATACAGAAAGAGGAGCATATTTTAATTTAATACTTTTTGCTTTTTCTTTATAAACTAATGCCTGGTCAATTTGACCATTTACTAAATATGCGTTTGCTGCAGCTATAAAATAATCAGGATTTTTTTTGTTCTTTGATATTTTTAATACGTTTTGAATCTCTTCATCTGCAATCTTTTGATTATTTTTAATTTTAAGCATTGCCAAACCAATAGTGTTTAAAACATCTTCTTGATTGGCAGACAATCCTTTTTTAAAATATATCTCTGAAGAATCAATCTTATTCTCACTAAAATATATATTTCCCAAATAAAAACAAGTTTCAGATCGGGTTGAAGAATCAGTAGCAAATTCATTTAACAAAAGAGGTTTCGCAACTTGAGGAAAACCTGCTTTATAATATGCAATCCCCTGTGCTTCTTTCGCTTCAGTAGCTGAAAGGTCTACAATAAATAGGCTAATAATAAAAAATAAAAAAATACGTTTCATTTGACTTGTTTTTATATGTAATAAATTAATGATTGTCTTTTACATTTACAATTCTAATTGGTTGGGTTGCTGGTACAATTCCTGATTTTAAAATAATTCTTTGCCCTCTGTCAGAAGTTAAAAATGTAGTAAGGCCTGAAGGTAAAGAGCCTCTTGGATCATTTAAAATAATATAGATATTGCGGGTAAGAGGATAATATCCGTAAAAAAGATAAGCTTGAAAAGGTTTATAGCTATTATCTACGGTAGCTACAGCTTCTCCACTGACAGCCATAACTTTAATTTTATTTATAAAAGATAGATTAGTTGTATCATTTTGGTTACCTAGCCAGTTGACTCCAATAATTCCGATTGCATTTGGAGTTTTAGATACAAAATCTATAACTTCTAAGTTAGTGCTTTGAGCGTTTAATTTCTTTGAAAGTGGTAATCCATTACAAATGGAATCAATGGCATATCGAACAGTACTTGAATTGGGATTATCAAAAACAACTTGTAAATTTCCAAGTTTTGAATGCGGAAAAATTTCATTCCATTTTGTCACTTTACCAGTTAATACACTTCTAATTTGGCTAACAGTAATTAACGAATCTGGATTATGATTATTTATTATTAAAGCAATACCGTCAGTAGCGAGTTTATAAGAACGTGGTGAAAATTTTTTACTCTTTAAAGACGAATCTTCTTTAGAAGACAATGGACGAGTAGTTATTGCTACTCGTACACTGTCTTTTAATAAAAGATTTATTGCTTCTCCCTCACTGGTATATTTGGGTATTATACCAGCCTTAGGATACATTGCTTCAAACACATCTAACTCTTCTTGAATAATAGGTTCAAAATTCGCATCTACAGCAATAGGTATTACACCGGATGCGTAAGTATCAGTGAATTTATCTTTGCTTTTTGTCTGACATGAGAAAAAAAACAATACAATTAAGATAGATAATAATTTGAAATTCTGCATAAGTTCTATTCCAATCTATAAGTTACGGGTAATGTATACCATACAGCAACATTTATACCATTCTGTTTTCCTGGAATAAATTTTGGTAAAGTTTTAACTACTCGAACTGCTTCTTTATCACAAGCTGGATCAAGAGAACGAATTACTTCTACCTTATCAACTGTGCCTGTTTTGGATACAACAAAGCGTAAAATCACTTTACCTTGAACACCATTTTCCTGAGCAATAACGGGATATTTGATGTTCTTATTGATATAATTTAAAAGTTCACCTTCACCGCCTGGAAATTGAGGCATTTGTTCAATTACAGTATATACCTTGTCTTCAACTTCTTGAGTAACTGCTTGTTTTACATCAGCAATATCTTTCCCTTTTTCATCGTTTCCTTTTACGTCAGCGATTGAAATTGCTACTTTAGTATTTGTAATTGCTTCCTGACTTTTATATTCTTCTTTTACATCTTCATCTTTTTTAATTACAGGAGCTGTAAATTTAATTGAACTTTTTAAAGCAGGAGGTGGTTCCACTGGTTGAACTTTTTTCACATCGTTCTTAACTTCAGCTTTATCTAATTTAGATAGAGTTGTTACTTCTGTTACGATTTCCCTTTGTTTTGGCTTAACCATTTCAATGAGCTTTGGAAGACTGAATCCAACAACTGCGACTACAGCAACAATAATCATTGCTATATTATGCCGTCTATCGGACTCACTGCGCAATTTGTATGCGCCATATTCCTTATTTTTACCCTGAAAAATAAGTTCACGCCATTCTAAGGAAGTTAAATCTATTTTAGCCATCTTATTATATTTTTTAGGCGTTTAACTATTTTGCGGCATTTTTAGAAAGCTCACCTCTAGTCCGAAAGTTCTTAATTAAGAACGTTTCACCTGGTGTCATCTTATCAATTACGTACTTTCCGATATTACATATTTGCATTTCGTCAAGTGCATCGATTAGATTTTTATAGGTAGCTTTATCTGCAGCTTTTATTATTACAACCGGAGTATTTTTTCCTCCCTTTATCTCAGATACCTGTTTAGTAAACTGATCCAAAGAGATTTTAAGTTGCATTTTTTTCTCTTTCAAATCATCAATCTTTTTAACAGCTTCGGTATTACGTTTTAAAAGAAATGCGCGAATACCATCAGCTTTATAAGAACTTAGTTTTAATGAATTGAAATCTTTATAATCAGGTTGGCCAGTATAATAAAATATAGAATCACCACCAGCCAGAACTAAAGTAATTGCCTGTGAGGCTTTTACTGCATCTCTGTCTTGGTCAGTTATTTTTTTGTCATTACTTGGCATATTAATTTCCATCGTTTGAGGTTTACTCAACGAGGTACACAACATAAAGAAAGTAATCAGCAACATATTCATATCCACCATTGGCGTAAAGTCAATATGAACACTCAGCTTCTTTTGTTTACTGCCACCTTTTTTCTTCTTTCCGCCGCCTTCGTTACTTTGTATTTCAGCCATAATTTTGTTTATTTTTTATTAGCAGTTTCATTTTTAAGTGAAGTAATTAGATTATATCTGTTTTCTCTCAAATCCTGGAGCGAAGTCATGACATCTTTAATTACTTTATATGGCGTATTTTGATCAGCTTTAATAGCAATCCTTAATTCAGGATTAATTGCACGAGCTTTTTGAACCCAAACTTTAAACTGATTATCAATGCTGTCAGTCGGTATCCCGTAACTTGCAAGCACTTTATCTTGTTCTTCAGTTTTCAAGGCTAAATAAGCCTTCATACTTTTAATAGGAATTCCGAATGTAGCAGATACTTTGAACTTTTTCTTTTCTTGTTCAGTAAATGTTATTCCATAATGGTTTCCGACACTATCCAAGGTATTTACCATATCGCCTTGTTTATCCAAACTCATAAATACTTTTCCTTTCGGATCAATCAATATTGATAGAATATTGCTTTCAGGTATTTTGATTTCAGATACAGACCCAGGAGTTGTAACTTGTACAGGCTCTTTTTTCACGAACGTTGAGGTTAACATGAAAAAAGTAAGCAATAGCACAGTGACATCGCTCATGGCGGTCATATCGATACGGGTACTCTTCCTTGCTACTTTTACTTTAGACATAATTTCGCTTTATTTTGAATGATTACTTGTGAGATGCTGCAAATGTTTGTACGATAGAGAAACCTACTTCATCGATACAGTAAGTAATTGAATCAATTTTGCTTGTGAAATAATTATAAGAAATAACAGCCAAAGCACCTGTTAAGATACCAAAAGCAGTATTAATCAAAGCTTCAGAAATACCTGCAGAAAGTGCTATAGAGTCAGTACCACCAGCACCAGCTAAAGCCGCAAACGAACGAATCATACCAATTACAGTACCTAAAAGTCCCATTAATGTTCCTAATGTAGTAATAGTAGCAATAATTGGAAGGTTTTGGCTTAACATTGGAAGTTCTAAAGCAGTCGCTTCTTCAACTTCTTTTTGAATTGCCAAAATTTGTTGTTCTTTGGATAACGTTTTATCTTCTTCTACTTCTGCATATTTTACTAAAGCAGATGTTACTACATTCGCAACAGAACCTTGTTGTTTATCACAAATTGCAGTTGCAGCCTTTAAGTCACCTTTAGATAAAGTTGATTTAATCTCTTCAACAAATTTAACCAACTTACCTTTCCCTTGTGCAGTTTTAATTGCAAAAAAACGTTCTACACTCAACGCTAAAACTGTTAATAATAAAGTTTGAATAACAGGAACAATAAAACCACCTTTATAAATTGTTCCTAATAAATTACCATCCAATGGGTGATTAGCTGGATCATTATTCATAAAGTTTGCCGGATTTCCGAACACAAAATGAAAAATTGCAACTGCGAGTACGAAACATGCTGCAATAACAAGACCTGAAGACTTGATACCTGTAAATGATTTACCTTTTTTTGTTTGTTTTTGATTCTTTGCCATAACGTTTTTTTTATTAGTATTATTTTTTAAATTGTTTTCTTTATGATGAAATTATATGTAAATGTGATTTTTAATTTAATACAATCGTAATGAATAGTTTATCATATACATCAACTGATAATTATAGTTATTCCTTTACCCCAAATTAGTTCTCCAATGTCTATTTCAAATAATTTTCAACAAAAATTATCTTTCAAGTATTTCAATCTCTTATTATTAAAAGGAGCACAAAAATAGTAACAAAATCATTAATGTCTATGCTTTTTACAAATTTTAATTTGATATTTTTTATATATTACTAATTATAAGGATATTACTATTTTTAAAGTTTCATTTTTTGTATAAAAACAACCAAAATACAACATTTTTATCCCCTTTTTAGACGAAAAATAACTGTTTTGATTTTTCTACTTAATACGAAATAAAAATTTACAAGCAATGTTTTATGTAATTAAAAATCTTTTATATTGTAAACTTTAGTCTAAAAAATCCTATGCAATCAACATCTATTAATTTAATATAATATAAATGTTACAAGCTAAATTAAATTAACCCTTTGTGCATTTATACTACAAGCGATTTTTATATTGTTGATATTTCTGTTTAATAATTTGTTTATCATTTGAATAACCGTTGTGAGGTTATTTTAGACAGAATTCTGTTATTATATACGTCAAAAAACTTAGCGTAGTTTCGACGAATTAAGAACTGGTCATAACGTTGAGAAAAGAGCGTCTTAATATGTTTTCTTGTTTTTCTCAGCAGATAAGGTTGTTTTTGATACTCATGCTGATTCAGTCTCATTGGAACTTCTAATCTCATTTGATTTGAAGTAAATAAATCGAGTTGATATTCAGCACTTAAATATCCCTTATCACCAATTAAAACACAAGAAGAGAAGTTGTTATTTATGTTTTTCAAATAATGGATATCATGTGCGGAGGCTTGAGTGAGTTCAAAATCAGAAAAAACACCGCTTGCACTACATACCGCATGTAACTTGTAACCATAAAAATGTAACTTCTGACTGGCACAATAACCTTTAGAAGGACTTGTTTGATAATCTTCTTTGCAGATACTTGTTCTTGAAGAACGTGATAACTTGCAAATTTCCAGTGGTATACTGGCAACTATAAAATAGTTTTCACTGCTATTCAGCTTTTCCGACAACGCTTTGTGGATGCACTCTTTAATAAAAAATAATTTTTGTCTCCGACGATTACATACACTAGGTTCAATCTTAGAACTTAGTGACTCAGGCAAGGTTCTAAATAATTGATATTCTGAAGCAATACTTAGTTATTCTGCCGTCAAATCGACTGAAATTAATTCAATATCACTTAAACGTGGACAACGTTTTTGATTCAAAAAATTAATTTTTTGAATCAAATTGCTTTAATATCTCGAGAATTTTCTCGTACTTTGTTATGAAGTTGTTCATTATTATTTAATTGATTGGTAGTCTTTTAAATATACGGATCTTATTCGAAATGAACTACTTTTTTTATTACTATTTTATTAATGCACTACGGGTTTAATATAATTATTATTGGTACATTAAAAATAATTATTTATTCAACCTATATTTTCATTGGCTTAATAAAACATAAAACAACAACTCAAATAATATTCAAGAATTAGATAACAATTTATTATTTTAAGCTTGCGTTGAAATATAGAAAACTAGCGCAGCATTACTTACAGAAGACTTAGGTGAAGGAGTATCACGTCAGATTATGGGCTATGATGAGCAGCTGATGATGGTCAAGGTTCTCTTTGAAAAAGGGTCAATCGGATATGCAC
>Ga0209123_1000545_pt1 | contig 46783 bp, 41 predicted proteins | sample BarGraIncu00431A_FD_184500 | JGI IMG/M metagenome (GOLD analysis project Ga0209123, IMG submission 184500) | Arctic peat soil microbial communities from Barrow, Alaska, USA - Barrow Graham LP Incubations 004-31A (SPAdes) (version 2) | ecosystem: Environmental > Terrestrial > Soil > Wetlands >...
AGCAAAGTTACTAATATTTCAATTGTTTCATTTAATTTTTAGATTGGTATTTCCAATCTGTAATGCTATAAACTGCTAACTATTTATGCCCGCATCCTTCCAGATGATCGTTCACCATGCCGGCAGCCTGCATAAAAGCATAACAAATGGTGGAACCCACAAATTTGAAACCCCGTTTCAATAAATCTTTGCTCATTGCATCCGATTCGGCTGATTTTGCCGCAATATCTGCATTTACTTTCGGATAATTCATGATGGTTTTTCCACCGGTAAACTGCCAGATATAGTTATCGAACGTTCCAAATTCGGTCTGAACCAACAAAAAAACTTTTGCATTGCCTACCGTTGCACGGATTTTGGCCTGATTGCGGATAATTGATGCATCTTGCATCAACGATTGAATTTTATCTTCATCGTACAACGCAATCTTTTCAACTTCAAAATTATCAAGCGCCCGGCGAAAGTTTTCGCGTTTATAAAGTATGGTTCGCCAGCTTAAGCCAGCCTGAAAAGCATCTAACACCATAAATTCAAACAATTTTCGGTCATCGTGAAGGGGTTTGCCCCATTCTTCGTCGTGATAAGCACGCATCAAGGCATCATCGCCGGGCCAGTTACAATCGTTGGTAAAAATCATAATGTCTGAATATTTTAAACTTCTTTTCGTCGGAAATGTTGTAATTTTGTATTTTTCAAATTGTTGGAACAAAGTTAGAATTCTTTTTGATATTTTTATTATTTGAATTGAGTGTTATGAATATTGAGTCAAAAATTAATCCATTCAAAATTATCGAAAAATATTATACCGCAGATACCGAACTATATTATATTTTAGTGAAGCACAGCAAACAAGTCCGTGATAAAGCATTGAAAATTGCTGCAAATCATCCCGAATTGAAACTTGATATCGGATTTATTGCCGAAGCATCTATGCTGCATGACATCGGCATTTTTCTTTGCGATGCACAACGTATTCATTGCTTTGGAAAGCATGAATATATCCAGCACGGTTATTTAGGAGCCGATTTATTGAGAAATGAAGGATTTCCTCGCCATGCTCTGGTTTGCGAGCGTCATACTGGTGTGGGTTTAAGTCTGGAAATGATACAAAAAAAACAACTCCCCCTTCCCCACCGTGACATGTTACCGGTTTCGTATGAAGAACAGCTTATTTGTTACTCCGACAAGTATTATTCCAAAACTCAACTCGATGAAGAACATTCCATTGAAAGAATCAGGAAATACTTAAATCGCTACGGTGATGCGGAAGTAAATCAATTCAACAAATGGTTTGAGCTATTTGAGGGATAATTTTAATAGAATTTGTGTGAAAAACCAACACTCAGAAGTTGTTTGTATTGTATTTCAGGACTTTGTCCCGGTACCATAATAACCGTATTATCGTAGCGTGGATTAAAAGAAATGCGCGTTGATAAAAAACGGTTAATATACATATTGGCTACCATTTCCCAATCAATTTCTACTTTTTTATAATTGGTATAAAAAGATAATTTTGAGTCAAATTGAACTTCACTCGTTATTGCTGAAGAAAAAATTGCCTTGAAGGAACTTCCAATTTCACTTAACACATTCTCACCTGTTTTTATACCAAAAAGATTCGGACTAACATTGACATTATCATTCATATAAATATATTTATAGGAGAATGGAGAAAGCATAAACGAAAATAATTTTTCATATTTATAATCCATACCCACGCCAATATTTAAACGAACCGGAGTCAGAAATGCTGTTTTTATAACAGTTGAATTTAGTCCATTGTAGCTGTTGAAAAATTGAGAAGAGAAATCGACAGAACTGCTATAAAAAAAATTTCCACCCGCTTTCACACCTAATTTACTATTAATTTTCAAAACATCATCATTTGTACTTAAAGAGTGAATTGTGTCACCTGCCACTGAGTTAAAACCTAGTCGCCATTCAGCATTATTATCCCATTGAATACATTTTTTGTCATCATAGGTTAACTGACCGCTCAAAATACCTAAAACTGCCAGATTACTGTAACCACCCTGATACCAGTTTTTAGATATAGCACTTTCAGAAAATTGCAGTTGTGTCAAAGCCTTATATTGCCATGGTCCGGGAGGAATGAATTTGATATTAAATTTATCTCTATTCTTTCCAATATCTGATATCTTAAGATTCGAAATCTTTTTCCCTGAAATAAAATGACTCCGGTTACCATCAGGATCAGGTAAATCCAGAAACGTCATTATATAGAAGTTCGCATTTTTCTGTGTTATTTGATCACGCGTATCATTGCGTAATTTGGTTACAAAATCATTTGCAGTCGTATCTAATGTTGAAGTATTGCAAACTGAATTTAAGGATTTAGCTTTCCAACCGTAATATAACGTTCGTAAATCAGCTATAGAATCATTGATATTTTTGGTAGGTAATCCTGTATAAACTAATTCAATAAAAAAAGGATTAGCATGTAACAGCAAAGAATCAATTTTTACGTATTGAAGGTTGGATGGAATAATAAAACGAACGATAGAATCTTTAGGAGTTACGGTTATTGTGTCTTTTTGAGATGGTTGAAGCGTTATTGCATTAACTTCCTTTACAATTGAAACGGGGATAATACGTTTTAAATTTGACTTATGTTTTATACTTATTAACTTTGGCTTTACAATTGTATCCGACAAAATAGCATGTAATAAACTGTCAGTATTAATTATTTCATTTTGAAATTGCTGTGTTGGTTGAACAGCTTTTGTGGAAAATGCCAGAATCAGAAAACCAATTACAATAAATCCCTTAAACTTCATACTGCTCTAATTTAAATCTTTATTAATAGAGTGATTTTCTTTCAATAATTCTCAAATCCGTTTGGCAGAGATTTATTACCCGTTTTGGCACCCAATTCTTTTATTTTTTCAGCCGTTCGTATAATGTTTCCCGAACCGTCTTTCATTTTTTTCATTGCATCATCATAAGCTCCTGAAGTACGGTCGATATTGGTTTTAATCCTTGCCATATCTTCAGCAAATCCAATAAACTTATCATATAATGCACCGCTCAATCGCGCAATTTCCTGCGCATTTTTAGTCTGGTTTTCCTGTTTCCAAATGGACGAAATAGTTCTTAATGTTGCCAATAAAGTTGTTGGACTCACAATTACAATTTTTCGTTCCCATGCGTAAGCAAAAATATCGCTGTCGCCCTGTACTGCCACCGAAAAAGAAGCTTCGATGGGTAAAAACATTAACACAAAATCAGGCGAATTCAGATTTTGTGCATTTTGATAATTCTTTTCACTCAGCAATTTTACATGGCTGCGAAGTGAATTGATATGATCTCTTAAGTGTGCTCCACGGTGATCGTCCGATTCGGCGGACATTAGCCGTTCATAAGCTACCAGCGACACTTTCGAATCAATTACAATATGTTTGTTGTCCGGCAAATGAATAATAACATCCGGCCTTTGTACGCTTGCATCTGCTCCGTCCACCACTTCTTCGCGCTCATATTCCTGACCTTTGGTCAAACCTGAGCGTTCTAAAACTCGTTCCAAAACCACTTCGCCCCAGTTTCCCTGTTTTTTTACATCACCTTTAAGTGCTTTGGTCAGGTTATTGGCTTCTTCACTTACCCGGGTATTTAATTCAGTCAGTTTACGAACTTCCTCGCGCAGACTTATCTTGTCGCGCAATTCTTTATCGTATGTTTCGTCTACTTTTTTCTCAAAGTTCTGAATGCGTTCTTTTAGTGGATTTAGAATTTCGCTTAGATTCTTATGGTTCGAAACCGAAAATTCATCCGAACGTTCTTTGAGTATTTTTGTTGCTATATTTTCAAACTCTGCAGTAAGTCGTTTTTGAAGTGTTTCAATCTCGGTTTTCTGATTTTCGAGTTTCTCAGCCAGATTTTCATTTACGGTTTTTAATGTCGCAACTTCTATGCCACGATTATTGGCCAAATCCAGCTGCTGAGCCAGTTCCAACTGAATTCGTTGTACTTCTTCTGACTTAATTCTAAGCGTTTCTAATGCCACATATTTTTGTGTTTCAGCTTCATTTTGAACTGCTAACAGTTTTCGTTCATTTGTTTCGAAAACTTCACGTTGACCTGTTTGTTTCCGACCCATGATAAACCATGCCGTCAAAAAACCGACAATCATTGCAAATAAAAAAAGCAATATTTCCATAATTTTAAGTTTTTAATCGAATAAAGTGGGATGATCTTCTTCCATCTTGCGAATAATCGAAAGCATAAGTGTTTCACGAATGAATTTCGATTTATTAGATATTTTATACTTAGAAATGTAGCGGTTCAATGCTTTGTTTTCTTCGTCATTCAGTGTAAATATTTGCCGGTGAGTACGCAATGAGTTACGTTTTGAAGCCGGAACAGTAGGTTTTTTTGCCATATTGTGAGGATAATCTGCACAAAAATAATATTTTCTAATCGAATTTAACGATATTATAACAAAAAACTGTATTTTTGTTTTTCAAATAGCAACGAATTAACTGGTTACCAAATAACAAATCAACCAATACTAATGGCCGAACACAATGAATTAGGCAATTTGGGTGAAGAACGTGCCCAGGCATATTTAGCCTCCAAAGGATTTCGCATTCGACATGTAAACTGGCATAATTCCACGCCATCCGGTGCCATCGGTAAGTTGGAATTGGATATTGTGGCCGAGAAAGACGGCATGTTGATCGTAGTGGAAGTAAAAACACGCTCCACTGAAACATTTGAACATCCCGAAGAAGCCATTACCATTCGGAAAATCCGTAACATTATCAACGCCACTCACGAATATATTTTCCAATTCGATTGGCAGGGCGAAACTCGCTTTGATGTTATCTCGGTAATTCCACACGGTCAGGATTTTCTGATTGACCACATTGAAGATGCATTTTTGTCGCCGGGGAATTGAAAAAATGATTACATCTTTTCATAATTTTATGGATACTAATAATAGATGAAATACCCATTTTCCCGAATAAATTCCGTAGTTTTGTAATCCTGTATTTCATGTAGAGACAAAGCATGCCTTGTATCTACGAATCCCCATAATAAATGATCGACCAACCTACCATAGACCGAATAACCGAAACCGCACAGATACAAGATGTGGTGGGTGATTACGTTACGCTTCGCAAACGCGGAGTAAATTTATTGGGGTTGTGTCCTTTTCATAACGAGAAAACGCCTTCGTTTACAGTTTCGCCGGCCAAAGGCATCTTCAAATGTTTCGGTTGTGGCAAGGGCGGTAACTCAGTGCATTTTATTATGGAGCACGAGCAAATTTCGTATTACGAAGCGCTGAAGTACCTTGCCAGGAAATACAATATTGAGGTTCAGGAACGCGAACTCTCGCAAGAGGAAATGGCTGTACGCAACGACCGTGAAAGCATGTTTCTGGTCAACGAATTTGCACAAAAACATTTTTCACATACTTTGCATCATCATATAGACGGCAAATCCATCGGGCTCAGCTATTTCCGCGAGCGTGGCTTTCGCGATGACATTATTCAAAAATTTCAACTTGGCTACAGCCTCGACCAGCGCGATGCGTTCACTCAAGTGGCCATCAAAGCCGGTTACAATAAAGATTACCTGGTTAAAACCGGACTCACACTCGAAGGCGATAATAATTACCTCGCCGACCGTTTCCGTGGTCGGGTCATGTTTCCCGTTCATTCCCTTTCGGGAAAAGTGGTCGCATTCGGTGGTCGCATCCTGAAAAAGGACGACAAGATGGCTAAGTACGTCAACTCGCCCGAATCGGAAATTTACCACAAAAGCAACGAGCTTTACGGCATCTATTTTGCAAAACAAGCCATTGTGAAACAGGACCGCTGTTTTCTGGTGGAAGGTTACACTGATGTAATTTCGATGCACCAAAGCGGGATCGAAAACGTAGTAGCTTCGTCCGGGACTTCACTTACACCCGGACAAATCCGACTTATTCACCGTTTCACCGAAAACGTAACCGTTATTTATGACGGTGACGCGGCCGGTATTAAAGCATCCATTCGTGGTATCGACTTATTGCTTGAAGAAGGACTGAACATTAAAGTTCTGCTCCTTCCCGATGGCGACGATCCCGATTCGTTTGCCCGCAGAACCAATGCAGTTGATTTTATTGAGTATGTTGAACATAACGCTTCAGACTTTATTCGTTTCAAAACCAATTTGTTGCTGGCTGATGCCGGGAACGACCCGGTGAAACGTGCCGGATTGGTGCTCGATATTATACGAAGTATTGCTATTATACCCAATTCAGCAATACGCGGTGAGTATATAAAAGATTGCAGTACTTTGCTTAACGTGGATGAGCAAATGCTTTACTATGAAATCAACAAACTCAAGAACAATGAGCAAGAAAAAATCGCCACTCGCCGCCAAACAGAACAAAATGATAAAACCCGAACCGAAAACGCTGATAATACCATCACCCGCATCACTTCTTCATCAAAATTCGAAGAACAAGAACGAAACATTTTGCAGGTTCTGGTGAAATTCGGGGAAAACGTGTTGTATAATACCGAAGAGGATAAACCACAACCGGTAACCGTTGGCGACTATATTATTTACGAACTGGAGCAGGACAATATCGTGTTTGGCAATGCAATTCATGCCTTAATGCTCGAAGATTATAAAATTCATCATACTCAAGAAAATTTTGTGGCTGATCACTTTTTCCTGTATCATCGAAATGCACAAATAAGCATATTGGCTGCCGATTTAATCTCCGAAAAATACACGCTTAGCCGGATTCATTCCAAAATAAAAAAAATTGAATCCGATCTGGACCGTTTGATAGAACTGGTTCCGCGGGTGGTTTTTGAATTTAAAAACAGCCTCATTCTGGATATAATTAAACAGAAACTTCTTTTAATGAAAGTGGCTAATGATAATAAAGACAATGCCTTGCTGAATGAAATCATGCAAGAAATGAGTCAATTGGAAGTCATCAAAAAACAACTTTCGAAAAAATTGGGTGAAAGGATAATAATCAAACTTTAAGCCTCTCCCGACCTCCCGTAGTGGAGGAGAAAGAAATTAGGCTACAAAATATTTAGATACAATACTAACAAATCTTCCCCTTTTTGGGGAATTAAAGGGGGCTTTAGCTTTTATGCTTTTATTCGACCAAATAATTTTCGGACCCATTCACAGTCGCCGACTCGGACTTTCGCTGGGTGTAAACCTGCTGCCAACCGACGCCAAAATATGTTCATTCAATTGCATTTACTGCGAATGCGGATTCAATACCACCATGCAGGAATCGCCCATACCAACTCGCGACCAAGTGCGTGAAGCTTTGAAAACTAAGCTGAAAGAAATGGTTAGCGAAGGACAAATTCCCGATGTTATTACTTTTGCCGGAAACGGTGAACCCACTCTTCATGCAGAATTTGAAGAAATTATTGATGACACCATAGCGTTACGAAATAAATATTGTCCTACAGCCAAAGTTAGTGTGTTATCTAACTCTACCCGCATCCACAAATCCAATGTTTTCAGGGCGTTGAATAAAGTAGACAATAATATCTTGAAATTCGATTCGGCCATTGACCACACCATGAAATTAATCGATTGCCCTGTTGGGAAAGAAATAAATGTGGCATGGTTTATCGAACATCTTAAAAAGTTCGAAGGTCGGCTAATTATCCAGACCATGTTTTTACGTGGCGAAACAAAAGGAGAAAAGATTGACAACACCACTGACGAGGAAGTGGAAGCGTGGCTAAACGCAATGAATGAAATTCGCCCGCAACAAATTATGATTTACAGCCTTGACCGTGAAGCCCCTACTAAAACTCTTCATAAAGCGAGTGTTAAAGAGCTGGATATTATAGCTGATAAAGCACGGGAAAGAGGATTTGATATTTCGGTGGCTGGGTGAATAAATGTGCCAATAAAATAATATGTTAATTTTCCAATATTTTTCTGGTAGTATTCATTAGCATATTGGCATATTAGCAAATTGGCATATTATGAAGATATTAGTTTGTCCTTTAAACTGGGGATTAGGTCACGCCACACGGTGCGTACCAATAATCCAAAAATTGATGGCTGAAGGTCATGAGCTTGTAGTGGTGGCGGATGGTTTTCCTTTAGCCTTTCTCCAGCAAGAATTTCCAACACTTCGTTTTATTGAGTTTCCTTCCTATTCGGTTTATTATGCCTCAGGAAAATCGCAGATTGGAGCCATGCTTTTCAATCTTCCAAACATTATCACCGGAATTATACGAGAACACTTCTGGTTGAGAGATTTATTATTGTCAGAACATTTTGATCAAGTCATTTCCGATAACCGTTTCGGGATGTGGAGTCAGCGGGTTCATTCAGTTTATATGACGCATCAATTAATGGTGAAAATGCCTGTAAATTTGAAATTTCTGGAATCATTCATTCATAATATCCATAAAGCCTTTATAATCCGTTACGATGAATGTTGGATTCCCGACAAGGAAATCGGAGGTTTGTCGGGTGATTTAGCCCACAAATATCCATTACCAAGAAATGCAAGATTCATTGGAACACTTTCCAGATTCCAGGGAATGGACAATATTCAGCCAAACTCAGTGTATGATGTCGTGGCCGTTATCTCAGGTATAGAACCGCAACGAACCATTTTTGAAGATAATTTGATTCAGAAATACAAAAATAAATCTGAAAAAATGCTTATTGTTCAAGGACAACCACAAATTCTAAAAGATGAGAAACATATTGGGAACATAAGTTTGATTTCGCATTTGCCGGATTCGGAGCTGGCTGCGTTTCTGTTAGGTGCAAAGAAAATAATTTGTCGCTCAGGTTATTCAAGTATTATGGATTTGGATGCGCTGAAATGCCTGCATAAAACCGAATTAATTCCTACACCCGGACAAACCGAACAGGAATATCTTGCTTACCGAACAGTATAATGGTCATAATATATTTGTGAAAATATTAAAATACTTATTGGGATTGAATTGTAGTGATTCAAATTCATTCTAATAAATCCTTTTCAACTCCACTCCACGGAAATAATGCATCAAAATTTCGTCGTATTTATACCCTTTTTCTCCCATAACTGCAGCACCAATCTGGCAAAGTCCTACGCCATGCCCCCAGCCGGCACCGGTGAGGGTGAAATATTGCGGAATGCCGTCAAATATGTCCCATTTATCCACCACAAAAGCAGAACTATACAGGTGCGAATTGGATAACCATTTGCGAATTTCGAGCTCTTTGCCCACGATAACGGCTTGTTTTGTGCCAATGATTTTTAGTTCTACAATTCGTCCTGATTCTCCCCGTTTCACCGGAATCAAATCCACAATTTCGCCGAATTCAATTCCCGAACGTCGTTCAATAATTTCCGAAAGTTCAGCCTGGGTGTATTCCACTTTCCAACGGTAAAAATCAGTGGTTTCCTGATCGTAATTGTTCAATACCTGAGCCAGAATCTTTTTATCGGAGGTGTTACAAAACGCTTCGGGATTATTTCGAATCCATTTCTCAGCATTCGCTTCCACCGTCAAATCCAGCTCAAAACCTTCGGGCGCAGCGGGATTGTCAATTATTTTAGATAGATATGAAAAGTGCTCAGGTGCCCAGCAATTCTCAAAAGTTTCCGAAGCACCACCGCACGATTTGCTGAAACGCGCATCACAAATCTTATTTTCATACATCAAAACCTGGCCCCGGGTGATTGCAATGGCTTTTTCCACAGCAAAGGTTGATGCACGCGTGATGCCCTGGTATCGCTGACAATGATCGTCGGCACACACATCGAAACGGGTGTGCGCATCGCGTTCATACCATTTTATTATTTGTTGCGTGTTTATTTTTTGTTGCGTGTTTTGTAGAGACAAGGCATGCCTTGTCTCTACAGCATGCCTTGTCTCTACTATTGGTTTCAACAACCAACTCCTTGAAATTACCGCATGTGCTTTCAGAAATTCGTCGGAGGCAGTGGCACTCATTTCACTGGAAATAACGCTCGTAAGATATTCTTCCACCCCGATAAGATTAATAGCAATTAATTTTTTCCCTTCCATGACAAACTTCAGGCTACCTCTGAAACGCTGCCGCTCCCTCCGTTCCCAATGGAAACCAATACCAATCGTTACGTTCTTTATGTCAAATGAGCTATTATCATCGTGGGGTTCAAATATTACTTCTTCCAATTTCATTCCATCAAATAAAATGTATCCATGATAACAAAGCACTACCTGTCTGCCGGAATATTTCTTTTTATTTGGGCCAAGGTATGAGTCATTTAGCACGAAGATTATTTCGGAAGCTGTAAGAATTCCGACTTGTATAGTAGATTCTTTTTGATTCATTTTGCTTTAGTTCACGGGAATTCCCATTACAGAGTATTTGTAAAAAAGTGATTTTCTGAATAATTTAGACGTTGAAAAGTATTTATCAAGAAATTTCTTTTGCTCGTTCAAATTCTCTGTTGCAGTTTCAATTGATTTGATAAGTTGCTGCTTTAAAGATTCGATACTTGGATCGGAATAAGTCATTTTATTCAATAATATCCGACTTGCCGAAAACGAATCTTCAATTCGATCAACCATTAGTTTTATAACAGGATCCGGTTTTATCGGCGTGAACTGTTTGTTGCGATAGTTGATAAATTCGTTCAAATCATTTCCTCCTTCATTGCATTTTAATACAGCCTGGTTGTAAATATCAATCATCTCGCCTTTGAGGTTTCGCCCTATCTGGCTTACAATATCCGTATAACGTTTTTGCAAGATGGAATTTTCAATTCCGTTTTCTTTCATTCTGCGATTGGAAGCTTGAAGTTGCTCAACAATGGATAATTTTTTAAAAACGTCAATTGAATCTTTGAAATTTACAAACGGTTTTTTGGTATTAATTGTTATTTTGTTTTGTACGAACTCAGAATTCGTAATTGGGTAATTAAGCAACTGCCATATAGGGTCGAACGGATTGTGCGATTTGATAAATTCTTCAGGCAAAGTATTGAAAAAAACGTTCGATAATCTTCTTACATACTTCCCATTAAGAATATATCCAGCTCCCCAGGTAGGATCAAAAAGCTCCCATTTTGAATTTACGAGTGCAGCATTCCATGCATGTGGTAATGCATCAATTTTGCCATTTTGGCGAGTGAATCCTGAAACAAGAAAGCATTCAACTCCTGCCCTGTTACAAATCCAACTAAACAACGTGGCAAAATGCATGCATACGCCTTTATGATTTTTCAATGCTTCGTCGATTAGTTGTTGTTCATTTTCGTAGAAGTTTACGACATTCATGTTTTCAACATCATAGACAATGTTTTGCGACAACCAATAGTAAGCAGCCCGCGATTTTTGTTCGTCGGTTTTAAAATTTATTTTAATGTAAGCCGCAATATCATCAACCGTTTTAGCTTTAGTCGGTGATATCAGACCCATTCTTTTGTCTGTCTGGCTATAATCAGGAATATTTTGAGCCTGAATCCCGATGGCGCTTAACAGAATGGACACTATAAGAATGGTTGATCTCATGATTCAAGCTATTTATTTCCCAACAATATTTTTATAAATCGAAAGTTCAAATTTTGTCTTCTCAAGTTCGCTTTGTAAACTTGCAATTTGTTCCTTGAGTTCAACTTCTCGCTGTGTAATATAGTCAACCGGTAGTTTTTCGCCCATTTCTGCTATAAAATTATGATTCAAAGCAACGCTAATATTCCAAAGTGTTTTGAATTGTAAGGTGTCTTTTTCAATGTATCTGTTTATTGATGGACCAGGTACACTTAACTGCTTGGATAGTTTCGAGCGGTTTATGGATGCTTTTTTAAAATAGTCGGCCAACACTTTTCCGATATTCGGATATACATCAGCCATTAATGCTTTGATTGTTCTATTTGTTTCCATTTTGATTGACTTAATTGTTTCACAAAAATAGGAATAAAATGAATATAATAATAATAAAATAGCTAAAAATGAAACTATATCTTTTATTAAGACAAGAATATACTTTTAGAAGAAAATATGTATAATTTATATGATAATATTTATGCTTTATAAGACAATATTTGTATTTTATAAAATAATATTTGTATTTCAGAAAACAATACTTGTGTTTTAGAAAACAATACTTGTATTTCAGAAAATAATACTTGTATTTCAGAAAACGATACTTGTGTTTTATAAAATAATACTTGTATTTTAGAAAATAATACTTGTATTTTAGAAAACAATACTTGTGTTTTAGAAAATAATATTTGTATTTTAGAAGACAATGCCTATATTTTAGTAAACAATACTTATGCTTTAATAAACAATACTTGTGATTTATAAGATAATATATGTATTTTGAAATATATCTTTTTTAAAGTAATAAACAGTTTCGTTGAAGGAGGAAATTTGATTAGTTAGTCCATATTTCCATATTATTATAAACTTACTTGTTTAAGGATACTTTCCACATCTTCTTGGGTAATTCGTTCGAAATGACTTTCAACAGGAGTGATAAAAATGCCGCACATCTCCACGGTTGCGGGGCTGACAAGCAATTGTCTTTCATCTCCGGCACTGTATTGCCACGGACGAAAGGTTTTGCGGGGAAGCACAAAAGTAAACCATTTGCCCGCTTCAAAGGTACAGACGATATTCATCATGGGTTCAATTCCTTTATCATACTGCAACATGGAATGCAGCAATTTAAAGGATTTATGAGCTGATGAGAAACTGGTAGATTCGATGCAAAAAACTTTACGTAAATAATTGATCATGTGATATATATCAGAATCAACCTCATGGATAATTGATTCTACATGCGTTGACTTCAGCCGGTGATAATCATTTACCAACGGTAAAAAATCCTTTGTCCCAGCTTGAAAGTGCAAGTGATCGGGTGCTGAAGCTCCACATCGAGGACCATTATAAAAAATGAGGTAATCATCCATCTCTTCGGCCAATGCAAGCATATCAACAAAATATGGCTTGATTTGCTGCGTGAAATGCTGCTTGTATGGAATGGTTAAATGCTCTGGGAAAATGGGAAAAGGGTTGACCAAAATATCATAATCATCAAACATAACCGATTTCTGCTCAGCTGGGCGATTTTCGGCACACAGGAAACACTTTCTCTCTGCAATAGTCTTGCCATCCACCTTTGCACCTGAAGAAACAATGCGCGCTGGATTGAACTGAACTTTCACCTTAAAATCGCCAAAATCAAACGATTTGGTTCGTACCTTTTCAAGTCCGGCATAATTAACCCGGGCAAGTTCCCAGTTGGAAACCTGCTCGTGAAAAAGGGACTTGATTTGGTGGTTGAGAGAAGTCATTTGCAATATTTAAAAGAAAGAATAATTTACACCTACAGAGAAATTACTTGTTAATCCGTTAGTTCCATAAGTGTTTCCGGGAATATATTGAATTTGAAGTCCGTTTTGAATGTTAAGTGTAGCGGATAATCGTAGCTGCGGTGAAAAATAATAATTGGTACCACAATTAAGTGACGTTGTACTCGATAATGCTTTCTGAACAGATTCTAGAGTAATGTCATTATATATTTGAGACGCATAAAAATTATAACCAAAATTTTGACTAATTTGAGCAAAAATATTGGTTCTTGTATTAGGATAAAAACCTAATTTATAGCTTGCATAAGCTCTTGCAGTTTTCGTGTTATTCGAATTGTTAATCGTCGTATTAACGATTAAATTCTCAGAAGTGTATTTAAAGTTTGTAAACTCTACTACCAATGAAGCATTTACAGATTGCTGCCATTTTTGATTAAACGGTTTTTCATATTGATAACTCAGTGAAAGATTAGGGGATGAGAATAGACTATTACCTTTTGATTCATACAGAGAATCAATATAAATCTCTTGGCTTTTTTTTGTATAAGAGTTGTTAGCATTTAAAGTTGGCGATAATCTTAGCTCGAGCGTTGAACCTGATTTACGTTCAAATTTATCGCCATATAACCAAATATCATACAAGGTTGTAAAGTAATTGGCGTCCGTCTTATTGATTAAATTGTTAGCAACGAAAAATGAATCGACTTTTGACACTTCATCAATTAAATGCAAACGGAAATCCAAGAATCGTTTGTTTTTTACACGTGAAATTTCCTGTGATAAACTAAAGATTTCATTTGTTGATAAATCCCGACTTAGTCTTTTGTTTTTAGCAAATGCTTCAATCAGATAAATGGCTTGTTGCGCATCAGTAACCGTTTCAATCCTTCCAATTCCTATTCCAACATATAAATTTATATTACCACTAAAACCATTGTCATTCACTCTATCTGCTTTATTCAAATTATTAGTCTTATTAGAGAATGTGGAATAGTAAATATAATTAATATTTCCTCCAAAAGAAAGAAATTGGGAAGTTTTATTAAATAGCTGATAAGAAGTTCCAATGCCAGCGGAGTTATCAAAACTACCAGATTGTTGATTTATGGCAACTTGAAAATCTTGGTTGCTTCCAGCACTGCCTCTAAATCCCAAACCTGCATTAATGGTTCTGATCATTTTTCGAGTGCTTACGTAATTGCTGAAGGTTGAATTCAAATTGTAGTTAATAGCATTGTTATTAGAGATATTTATGCTACTGGTTGATGAACTGTTTAATAATCCTGCGCTCGAACCCGCCACATCCAATTGATTCCTCACAATGTCTGGCGTATAATACTTAGCTAAATCAAAAGTTTTGTACTCTTGGGCAGATAAGTTACTTATAAATGCTCCAAAAAAACACATTAAAAAAACTGGGATAAATGTTGTTCTATTCATGATACTAATTTAAATTGTTATGCTTTTACATTTACAAAAATTGTTCCTTTTTTCTTAACAATGTGCGCAATTATAACAGCATTTTTAATTATTAACTTTAACCGAACAAAATTAATATTTATTAGCGAGTCTTATTAATTCCCCGTTATTGGTTTGGTATTTTACTCTTCCTCGCTTTTAACTCCAATGTCCGAATCTTATCCTTGTATAAGTTATGCGCGTTCATTTTCACCACATCCAGTGAAGCATCCGAGTTTTCGTCCCAGCGGCGACAAAGGTAAAGCGATTCGTAAATCCGACCAATTTGGTAATCACGACTTATACGCAGTCCGAGTGCGTAATCTTCACCGTAACTGGTGTTCGGCACTTTTATTTCTCGCAAAACCGGTGTAAAAAAAGCCCGCGGAGCACCGAGACCGTTAATTCGGAGTGCATTGTTGCGTCCGTTTTCGGGTGTCCATTCCTTATGGTCAATCAGTCCGGGCGGGATGGTTTCCATGGCAAAGTTCGTCATGGTGTATGATCCAATAACCATAGCGCAGTTCTGTTCGTAAAACGCATCAACTATGGTTTGCAGCGTTTTTTCATGTTGATACACATCGTCGCTGTCCAACTGCACAGCAAATTTACCGCACTGAATGGAATGCACGCCTTCGTTCCAGCATCCGCCAATGCTTAAATCCGTGCGGGTTGGAATCAGATGAATCACGCGGTTGTCTGTTTTAGCATATTTCTGAATCAGTTCCGAAGTGCCATCAGTAGAAAAATTATCGATAATAATCAGATTAAATTCAAACTTAGTTTTCTGTATCAACACTGATTTGATGGCATCTTCCACTGTCTTTACACGATTTTTTATAGGTATTATCACCGACGCTTCCACCGGGAAATGACTTTCGTTGAATGCAATCTTTTTGAATGTAGGAGCGAGATAACCACCGTTTTTTTTCAAATGGTCGGTACATGCCAGCTCCATTTCCACCTGTACGGCGCGGTTGCGTGGGTCCACATAATCAAACTGTTTTTCGCCGCTTTTGCGGGTATCAGTTTCCACTTCGGAATAAAGATATTCGTTGATGTGAACCAACTCCGCTTGTTGCGATACTTTCAAACGTAGATTATAAAGCCCTGCAAACTGATAATCTGCGGTAGTTCCTGCAACGACTTTTTTCAGACAATCGGCCTTGTAAAACAGCACCGAACCGAAATTAAAATCGTCACGTAAACTGCCTTCCTGATAATCAATTACCGGATGATTGGATCGTTGGCCGTCTTTGATTTCGTAATAATCAGAGTAAACCAATCCGGCTTGTGTGTCTTCGGCAATATGAAAAAACCGTTCAATTGCAAACTGCCCAAGTTCAAGTCGACTGTCCTTGGTATAAATCAGCGAATAGGCTGTGTCTGATTTACCGGCAATTTTCTGAATTGTTTCAGAGCTTTGAATTGAATCAATTTCTATCGTTTGGCAACCATCAATTTCAATGTTATCCCCTTTTTTCACAAGAAGATAAAGGGTTTGAATTAGCGGAGATTGTTTGATATCGTCAACAGTTTTGAGAATTTCTATGGAGTTATTGCAGGCTAAAAAGCAAGTAATTTGTTTCATGTTTGTTGAATAGTTGTTTCAGTTGTCAAAAATACGACTAAATTTTCATTTTTCTCAATATTAAGTTACAACTAACTTAAAATTAAATTCTATCTTTGTCAAAATTTGAAGCATTTAAATAGAGAAGTTTGTCAGACGACAAATAGCTTCAAACCGGTTTTAATTATCTAAATTCTTCCGATAAAGTGAAGATAATAAATTCATAATCGCAAAGTTGTTTTTCTTTAAAAACTACAGTTATGAAAAAAACTATTCTTTTTTTCCTTCTGATACCGTTCACACTATCAGTTTTTGCTCAAAATGAAGGTATCATATTTAATCACAAGCTAACATTTGCTGAAGCGTTATCCAAAGCAAAAAGTGAAAATAAATACGTATTTATCGACTGCTATACCACTTGGTGTGGCCCTTGTAAGTTGATGGTAACAGAAGTGTTTTCACAAAAGAAAGTTGGGGATTATTATAATCAACATTTTATAAACCTTAAACTCGATTTAGAAAAACCAGAAAATAAGTTTATTGCTGAAAAATATGGAGTTAAAGCCTTTCCTACGTACTTATTTTTTGATCCAGAGGGTATGTTAAAGTGCAAAATCATAAGTTATATAAAAGCTCCTATTTTCATTGAAATGGCCAAAGCCGTCTTGGACAAGGACAACAACTTTGAGATTATCTCCAAGAAAATAAAAGATGGGGATAGAAGTATTAGTACCGTGAAAAGATTTTTTGTGCAAGAACCGCGTTTCAAAGAAAGTGAGTCATTGGTAGTGGATTGTTTCAAAAAATTATCGGATGAAGAAAAAATTTCTGAAGATGCTTGGGACTTATTTAATCTTTACATTCAAGATCCAAAGTCTGAACCTTTTCAGTTCTTCCAGAGAAACAGAGCCAAATATGTTGAAAAATACGGAAGAGATGTTGTTGATAAACGGATTTTATATGGATTGTTTTTATATACTAACGATATGGATAAAGCAGGTTTCGATTCTTTAAAAAGTGTTGATCCTTCACTATTCGATAAAGCTAAAAATATTATTAATATTGCAGCAGCTTATTGGAAATGTTCCAAAAACAAAGATGATCAAGTAGAGTGGGCCAACCTGATAAGCATAGCTTCTCCATATCTCGACAATCAATGTGATGATGGCGATTATATTGCAGACAAAGCATGGAAAATTTATCAAAACAGCAATAAAATTAAGGACAAAATGATAATAAATAAAGCTTGTGAATGGGCAAAAAAAGCAAACACTCTTCAACCTAAATCTACTGAAATTATGGATACATATGCGCATTTACTCTTTGCGACAGGAAAAAAAATGGAGGCTATTAAGCTGGAAGAAGAAGCCTTGAAAAAAGCCGAAGAAGCTACTTTTGAAGATCGTGTTAAAATATATGGTGAAGAGCTTCAGAAATTTAAACAATAAATGTTTATAACATGAGTAAAGGTTAAGTTGCTTAGCTCTGCTTTCTTTGAAAATATATCCTATCTTTGTGATTGTAAAAGATGAATTAAACAAAATGATTGAAAAAGAACTAACTTCAAAGTCCACTTTAGGCTATTCAGGAGTCATACTAATTGCAGACAGTGGATCGACCAAAACACATTGGTGTGTCGTAAATAACGGAGAGATTTTACAGGAAATTTTTACTGATGGAATAAATCCATTCTATCAAACCGATATGGATATAATCGGCTTGGTGGATACGCAATTAATACCAAAACTTCAATATTCTGAATTTGAAAAAATTCATTTTTACGGAGCCGGATGTTCGTTTCCTGAAAAGAAATTGCTGGTAAGACAGGCTTTGGTGCGGTTTTTTGGCAATTCGTTGATTGAAATTCAGAGCGATTTGCTGGCTGCGGCCCGTTCGTTGTTTCAACATGAAAAAGGTATCGCATGTATTCTCGGAACCGGTTCCAATTCCTGCTATTATGACGGAAAAGAAATTATTCATAACGTTTCGCCGCTTGGTTATATTCTTGGCGACGAAGGCAGCGGTGCGGTGCTGGGAAAATTGCTGATGGCCGATTGTCTGAAAAATCAGTTACCTGAATGGTTGGCTGAAAAACTGCTCGATGAATATGAACTGACACCGGCAATTATTATGGAAAACGTCTACAAAAAACCGTTTCCAAACCGTTTTCTGGCTAAATTCACTCCATTTATTCTGGAACATATTGAAGAACCTTCCATATTTAATTTGGTTTACGACAGTTTTGATGCTTTTCTGGTTCGCAACGTGTTGCAATATCCTCTCGAAGATATCCAAGTCGGTTTTGTTGGCTCAATTGCCCATTATTTCCGTGATACATTGGAAATTGTGGCTTCCGAACGTGGAGTAATCATTTCTGAAATTATTCAAAATCCTTTGAAAGGATTGGTAGAATTTCACACTACCCCCAACCCCTAAAGGGGGTAATATTCCTTTCAATAAACGAAAATAAAGAGACGGAAGTAACTTAGTTCCCCTTTAGCGCTAGGGGTTTAGTTCGTTTTCTTGTAACTCAACACAGCCAGTCCATTAAAAAATACGGCAAATCCCAATAAAGCAGCCAGTTCACCTCCAAGTTGAGTGAAATTACTTCCTTTCAGATAAATGGACCGCATTACAATCATCAAATGCTTCAGCGGATTAAATGCTGCAATCCATTTGGCCCATTCCGGCATACTGTCCACCGGTGTGTAAAGCCCACTTAGCATAATAAACAGCATCATAAAAAAGAACACGATAAATACTGCTTGTTGAAGGGTTGAAGCGAAATTTGAAATGACAATTCCCATCCCTGAAATAGCAAAAATATAAATGGCAGCAAACGCGTAAATTATATAGAAATGACCGACCGGAATTAGTCCGTAATCCAACCAAGCCACTAAAAATCCGATTGTGATAGCGATAAATCCGATAATCCAGAAAGGAATCAGCTTGGCAAGAATAAACGTGATTTTTGGTACCGGACTCACGTTGATTTGTTCCATGGTGCCGAGTTCTTTTTCAAAAACAATGGAAACAGCCGGTAAAAATCCACAAAGCAAAGTCAGAATCATTACCATCAGTGCAGGAACCATAAATACCTGATAATTCAAATGTTTGTTGAAGCGGTATTGGGAATCAATTTGAATAATATTCGAGGAACTTCCTGCCATTTCCGGGAAAAGTTCAGAAACGAGAGTTGCATTAAAATCGCCAATAATCATCGAAAGATACGTTGTGGCGATGCCGCCTTTCATTCCGTTAACTGCATTGGCTGAAAGCATGACTTTAACCGGCTCACGATTGATAATACTTTTCTCAAAATTTTGTGGAATTTCAAGAATGATATCCGCTTTGTTGTTTTCAATGCTTTTCAATGCCTTATTGTAACTTGCCGATTTGTCGGTAAGCCTGAAATAATTGGACGAAATGATGGATTGAGTCAACCGGCGTGAATAGGAAGAATGATCGTTATCAACCACACTCAGATTCAGGTTTTTAATTTCGTAGCTTGCCGCCCATGGAAAAACCAACAGCACCAACAATGGAAACATAAAAATCATTATCGGCAAAAACGGATTCCGAATGATTTGTTTGAACTCTTTTTTTAATAAGTATTTTATCATAATTTTTACTTCTTACTGCTACTCAAGTCTCACTTTAAATTTTTTCAGACTGATAGTTACCAAAACTGTACCCATCAAAACCAGCACACCAATATCTTTCATGACGGTTGTAATGCTGAGTCCTTTTATCATAATAGTTTTTACTGCGTCAATGTACCAACGTGCCGGAACAAAATTGGATATAAACTGTAGAAATGGCGGCATATTTTCCACCGGGAAAATCATTCCCGAAAGCAACATAACTGGAATCATCAAACCCATACCCGAAATCATCATGGCAGCCAATTGTGAATTGGTGATGGTGGAAATCAGCAATCCAAGCGAAAGGGCCACGAAAATATAAAGCAGTGAAACGGCAAATAAACTCGTAAAACTACCTACAATCGGCACTTTCAGTACGAAAACCGACAGCAGCATAATCGTTAAGAAATTGATAACCGAAAGCACGAAATAAGGCGCAATTTTCGATAATATCGTGTAAATCGGCTTCATGGGCGAAACCAGCAGGATTTCCATCGTGCCCATTTCTTTTTCACGCACGATAGCAATTGAAGTCATCATGGCGCAAATTAATATCATAATCATTCCCAAAACACCAGGTACAAAGTTGAAGGCGCTTATCATCTGCGGATTGTAGAGCATTTTTACTTCCGGTTGAATCATTCCGCCTCCTGCTTGCGATTGCGAAATGTCTTGCTGATAATTATTAATAATATTGATAGCATAAAACATAAACGAAGTGGCTGCATTCGGGTCAGTGGCATCAGCTATCAGCTGAATGTGAGCCGTTCCGGTGTGTTTCAGATTTTCAGAAAAATGATTTTCGAAAACCATTGCCAGTTTGGCTTTCCCATCCCGAAAAGCAGCATTTATTTCGCTGGAATTATGCGCCATAATTGCCACATCAAAATATTCGCTGGCATCAATCCGATCAATGATTCGTTGAGTGGCATCATCGTTTGTATTTGCCAATACGACCACTTTAGTATCTTTAACTTCGGTGGACAAAGCAAACCCAAACAAAATAATCTGAATAACCGGCATCAACAACAGAATCATAACGGTGGTCCGATCCCTGAAAATATGGTGGAATTCTTTTCGGATAAAAGAAAATAGCTGTTTCATAATCAATCGGCTTTACGGGTGGATTTTCGGGCTAATTGCTGGAAAACTTCATCCATATTTTTAGCGTGAAATTGTTTTTTTAAGTTTTCGGGCGAATCTAATGCTTCAATTCGTCCATCAACCATGATGGAAACACGGTCGCAATATTCGGCTTCGTCCATATAATGAGTTGTCACAAAAACGGTTATGCCACGGGCGGTAGCATCATAAATCATTTCCCAAAAGCGCCGGCGCGTAATCGGATCAACACCGCCGGTTGGTTCATCGAGAAAAACAACTTTGGGTGTATGGAAAATTGAAACCGAAAAAGCAAGTTTTTGCTTGAATCCAAGGGGCAACGATTTTACCAATTTATCACGTTCTTCTTCAAAATTCAAACTTGCCATTAATTCGTCAGTCTTAATTTTGATAATTTCATCACTCATCCCATAAATTCCACCAAAAAGTTCCAGGTTTTCCCACACTTTCAAATCTTCGTACATGGAAAATTTCTGGCTCATATATCCGATGCTTTTCTTCACCAGTTCCGGCTGTGTGTAGATGTCGTATCCGGCAACGGTTCCTTTGCCTTCTGTTGGAATGCTCAAACCGCAGAGCATACGCATTGCAGTTGTTTTTCCGGCACCGTTTGCTCCTAAAAATCCGAATATTTCTCCTTTTTTTACTTCGAAAGAAATATTATCCACGGCGGTGAAACTTCCAAAACGTTTTGTCATATTTTCAACTTTTATAACTGTTTCCATGCTTGTTTCTTTCAAATTTGATTGTTGGATAATTCCATAAAACAATCTTCAATAGTAGGTTCAATCGTTTGAATTTCAACATTTTTATGACCAATCCCAATCAAATACTCTTTCAAAATGTTCACTGATAACTGTTCACTGCTCACTGTCACATGCACCGAATCACCAAATGCAAAAGCGCTATTCACCAGTTTATTCTCACGCAGATCTTCCAGCAATTTATGCATATTATCGCTTTTTGCAGCCCAAAGTTTGTCGGCAAACTGACTGACTATATTGTCTGGTGTATCAATCTTCAAAAATTGTCCGTTTTGAATCAGCGCAATCCTGTCACAAAGGCTGGCTTCGTCCATATACGGTGTGGAAACCAGAATAGTAATGCCCTGTTGTTTCAATTTTTTCAACATGCCCCAGAATTCTTTTCGCGAAACCGGATCGACACCGGTTGTTGGTTCATCAAGAAACAAAACCGTCGGTTTATGAATTAATGCACAACTCAAAGCCAGTTTTTGCTTCATTCCGCCCGACAGTTTACCGGCACGACGTTTTTTGAATGGTTCTATTTGAATGTAAATATCTTTAATCAGTTCGTAGTTTTCTTCAATCGTCGTGTTGAAAACTGTAGCAAAAAATTCCAGATTTTCTTCCACCGTCAAATCCTGATAAAGTGAAAATCGCCCGGGCATATAACCAACGCATTCCCTGATTTTTTTATAATCTTTCACCACATCAAATCCATTCACCGTCGCGGTTCCGCTATCAGCCAGAATCAGAGTGGTGAGAATACGGAATAATGTCGTCTTGCCGGCACCATCAGGACCGATTATTCCAAAAATTTCACCTTTTGGAACAGATAAAGATACTCCTCCACCTGTCCCAATTCCGGCAAATTTTCCAGACTTTTCGGAAAAATAATTCTTAGATATGTTTTTTACTTCAATCATTGGTTTTTCCCAAATGAATTATTTTGCTTCAGTGAACTTTACATTTCCGTACATGCCAATTTTCAGCAACCCATCATTTTTTACATTGATTTTCACCGCGTAAACCAGATTGGCACGTTCGTCACGGGTTTCGATGGTTTTAGGCGTGAATTCCGATTTGCTAGAAACCCAGGCAATTGTTCCGGCGTATTCTTTAGATTTATCAGCACCCGAATCGGAATAAACTTTTACTTTCTGACCAATTTTAAGTTGACTAAGCTGATTGGAAGTGATATATGCCCGTAAAATCATATTTTCTGTGTCAGCAATTTTGAAAAGCGCTTTTCCCGGCATAACCAACTCGCCTTTTTCGGTATATTTCACTAAAACGGTTCCGTTAATCGGGCTCATAATCCGGCATTTTTGCAACTGGTCTTCAATTTGTGCAACCTGCAGTTTGATACCTTCGTTGTCTTGAGTCATTCCCTCATTTGTAGTTACTAGGGTTATTTTTTGTGCATCAAGTTGTTTTTGAAGAACATCAATTTGTGCAACAATGTCATCTAATTGTTTTTGATTGGCGGCATTAGCTTTCAACAGATTTTCGATACGCTTTTTCTCGATTTTTGCCGTTGTAATTTGCTGTTCAATGGCAGCAATTTGTTTTTGAACATCCGGACGACGAACCTGTATGCCTTTTCCGGTTGCCAAAAGTTGTTTTTTGCGCAGGTAAAGTTGCACGCTGTCAATTGAACCGACAATCTGTCCTGCTTGCAAGGTTTGACCTTCTTCGACAGCAAAAGTCAGTAATTTTCCCGAGCCTTCGGCAGAAACAGTGACTTCGGTAGTTTCAAAGTTTCCTGCAGCGTCATAATCGTTATCTGACTTTTTGCAGCTTGTAAAACCGGCAAAAAGCGCAATTGCCAACAGAACATTTAATTTTATTGATTTTACTTTAAAAATTGCTTTCATATAGTTCTATTTTATGTCCCTTTTAGGGGTTTGGGGTTATATTAATTATTTGTTGCATTAAGTTGTTGATAAACAGCAATGTAAAGTTGTATTTCGTGCAATGATTTGCTTTGTCTGGCCTGGTTTTCGGAATTTAGCTCGCGAAGCAAATCGGTCACAGTCAATGTGCCATTTTCAACTTTCACTTCGGCTGATTTGCGAATATTGTTTCGTAAACTGATAATTTCATCATCGCTTTTAAGCTGGGATTTGAGTCGGTCAATTTCATTTTGTTGTTGCTGGTTTATCAGGTTATTATTGAACAAAAAAGTTTCTTTCTGAACGTCAACCGACTTTTTATTCAATTCAATTTTTACAATATTGTTTTTCAAAGAATAAAATCCGCTCAGATTCCACGACAGTCTGAGACCACCTACATAATAAGGCGAAACCGCGTTTGAAAGCATATTCAGACCCGGTTTGCCAACGCCACCCTGAACATAAAATCCAAGTTTCGGAAGATTTCCTGCAAAAACTGCATCTTTCTGACTATCGTACAATTTAGTTTGAGCGTCAAATAAACTAAGTTCCGGACGATGATTTACAACATTTGCATCTGTTTTTGGTAAAACCGGTTTTTCCAACACCGTTTTTTCATCGACAGCCAGTCCGGTTATGGCACCGAGAATTACAATATACGATTTTCGCATACTTATTAAAGCTGCTTCCTGCTGTTGCGCATTCAAAATTTCGACTTTTATGGCATCAAGATCTGATTGGTTTGCAACTCCGTTTTGTTTGTACGAAGTTACTTTGTCATAATTGGTTTGAAGATCTTTCTGCAAAATTTTATTTTGTCCAAGTTGTTCATTTATAAGTAATATGCCAAAATAAACCTGATTTACACGCTCTTTCAAAGCATATAAATCAACGGCAAGTTTTTGCATTTCTGTTTCTGTTGACGCCAATATACTTTTCTTTTGTGCACGAATTATACCTCCATCCCAAATCACTTGATTTACTTCAAGCATTGCCTGATATTGATCTTTGGTCAATGAGGGAATTGTAACTCCGGGAATTTTTATCGGTAAATTGGTCACTTCCGATTGATAAGTCAATTTGGCATTTACACTCAATTGAGGCAAATAGCCTTTGTTGGCATTCGAAATGTTATATTCGTTTGTCATTTCAATCAAACCGAATTGTTTAACCTGCGGATAATTCTTGGCAGCTTTTGCCTGACAGCTATCAATGTTCAGGTTTTGAGCGTTCAGGCTCAATAAACTGATAAAAATCAGGAAATTAAATAAAATTGTTCTTTTCATATCGTTGAATTATAAATTACAATATTAAGTTCGTAAACTATTCAATATCATGATGACATGTTCTGATTTACGATTTTCAATGACCATTTGTTTTTGAATTTCCGTCATTTCGAAAATTTCAGATGCAATAGGCATTAATAGAAAAAGTGAAACATTTAGCGAAACCACACTCAAAATTAAATCCAACATTCTGATTTTTCGGATTCTTCCTGCAGCAATTTCTGAGTCTAATTCATCGTTAAACTTCCTGAAAAGTCCACCCGGAATAAATTTCAATTTTTCTTTCAACTCTTTGACCTGCTCAGGTTTCCTCGAAAACTCATTGATAATAAGATATGGAATTTTGGAATTTGCCCGCACCATCTCGTAATGAGATTCAATAATGTGTTTCAGTTTATCTGTAAAGGAAAGTTCATTTAAATTATCCAATTCAAAAATGCTTTGAAAAAATTCTTTGAATTTTTTCTCGAAAATAACATTGAACAGATTCTCTTTTGTTCTGAAATAATAATGAACAAGTGCCTGATTACAACCAACTTCTTTTGCTATTTCAGTCGTTGAAGTCATGGCAAAGCCTTTTTCCAAAAACAGTTTTTCTGCTGTTTCCAGAATAATTGATTCCATTGACTGATTGTTCTTAACTTCCATATTTAATAGATTTGTTTAATAGAACTATTAATTAAACGCAAAAGAATCTATTTTTGTTGATGTGTAATCTATTTTTGAATGAATTTTGGGAAATATTAATTCATTTCATCTTTTTTTAGTCGATATTTAGACATTTATTCTCAATATTGAATAAAAGAAAAGGCTAATTCATAAAAAGCGGAACTTTGCACTGATGATTTTGTTTTACGTTGGAGTTTAAAACTCAAAATTTAGTAATTTAATGATAATGAATAATATAATGCAAACAACCTATTTAAATTCACCCGAAATAATAATTTCAACACCCGAAAAGAAAGAGCAGATTTCTTTCGAAAAATTTATAAATAAGTTTAAATCAACTCTTAAAACAGTATTTCACGAAGAAAATGACATTGATCAATTAAGCATTAATCGTGGATTACCTCAATTGGTTTGGCAAAAAATCATGTCAACAAATCCTATGTCATTATGTATTCCACGTGAATTTGGTGGTCGTGGCGGGAATGTTCAGGAAAATCTGACACTTTTGTCAGCAGCTGCGTACGAATCGTTGTCTCTGTCGTTAACGTTGGGAATTAATAGTGCACTTTTTCTCCAACCGGTTGCAAAATACGGAACTGAAGAAGTTAAGTTTCCAGTTTTTGATCGCTTTATTAATCACCAGAGTATGGGCGGCTTAATGATTACTGAGCCGGATTATGGAAGTGATGCACTGAATATGCGAACTTCGTACGTGGAAGAGTATGATAATTACCACATTAAAGGCACCAAACATTGGGCGGGACTTACCGGACAGGCCGATTTTTGGGTGCTAACCGCACGGAAGCAAAATCAGGATGGCGGTCTTCAGCGAGACGTTGATCTTTTTGTGTGTGAAAACAATGCGCCAAATCAGAAAATTGTGGTGGATGAGTATTTTGAAAACTTAGGTCTTTATCAGATACCTTACGGACGCAATATTCTGGACGTAAAAATACCTAAACTTCAACGACTAGAACCGAAAACCACCGGCGTTCAAATGCTGTTGGATCTTTTACATCGTAGCCGGATGCAATTTCCCGGTATGGCGCTTGGATTAATTCACCGGTTATTGGATGAGGCAATTACACATTGCCAACAGCGTTTTGTAGGTGGAAAAACATTATTTCAGTACGATCAGGTTCAACAACATTTAGCACGTTTACAATCAAATTATACAGTTTGTTCGGCACTTTGTATAAAAAGCAGCGAACTGGCTGATATTCATAATGACCTGATGCCACTTGGTTTTGAAGCAAATATTATCAAAACGGTAAGTTCGGATTTGATGCAGGAATCTGCCCAAACCTTGGTTCAATTAGTGGGTGCTGCGGCTTACAAGCTGAATCACATCGCCGGTCGTGCCATTGTTGATAGTCGTCCGTTTCAGATTTTTGAAGGTTCAAACGATATTTTGTACGCACAAATATCAGAATCGCTGATAAAATTCATGAAAAACGTGAAAGAAATAAATGTGCTTGAATTTCTGAAAACTCATCCTTTGACAGTAAGAGCAACTGAATACCTGAAAAACCTGCTGAATTTTGATATCGATTTTCAAATGTCTCAACGAAAACTTGTTGAATTAGGTAAAGCCCTGAGCCGGATAGTTTCTATGGATTTGGTTATCAAAATGGGTGAAAACGGATTCAGAACAGACTTAATCGATGGTACTGTCTCCATGTTGAAACAGGAGATTTCCGGTTTAATGAATGGATTTTCACATCAGCAGAATACAACTGTTGTGACTGATTATGAACATGATAGTTCGTGGGTGAATCTACTTGCATAAGATATTATTCTAATTTACTACATTTTATCACTTTATAAAATCTAACATAAGAATTAGTTTAAACTCATTTTTTCCACTTTTCTTATTGTTATTCAAAAATCATTATCTATCTTTGCAGTCCAATTTTGAGAAACATAAATAAACATATAAATAAGTAATAATTATGATCGTAGTTCCAGTAAAAGAAGGTGAAAACATTGAAAGAGCATTAAAAAAATTTAAACGTAAATTTGAAAAAACTGGCGTTGTAAAAGAACTTCGTCGTCGTCAATGCTTTGACAAACCTTCTATCGTAGATCGCGAAGAAAAAATGCACGCGATTTATGTACAAAAAATGCAACTTGGCGAAGAATAGTAAATAAATCGTTGGAAAAATTGTTTTTCCGATTTTTTTACCTATATTCGTTGCAGATTTGAGCGTACGGTTATGATGAACGAATTCCTGCAATATTTACAGTATGAGAAGAACTATTCTGCTCATACTGTTTTGGCGTATAATACAGACATTCTACAGTTTTGTGAATTTCTACAAATTAATCCAGAGCAATTCGATACCAACCTAGTAAATTCTCAACATATTCAACAATGGGTGCTGTCATTAATGTCAGCCAAACAATCTGCAAGGACATTATCTCGTAAAATTTCCACACTTAAATCACTCTGGCATTTTTTACTCGTTAGGAATTATACAAACAACAATCCAACGTTAAAAATAATTTTGCCTAAAACAAAAAAACCGTTACCAGCGTTTTTTAAGGAAAGTGAAATGAACGCAGCACTTGACGATTCATTTATACCAGACACTTTTGAATCGGTAAGAAATCAACTTATAATAACTGTGTTTTATCTGACAGGAATACGATTATCTGAACTTATTAATATTAAAGATTCCGATGTTGATTTTATTGAATGTAATTTACGGGTAATTGGGAAAAGAAATAAACAGAGAATTATTCCAATCGATATAAAATTAAGTAAAGATATAGAAAGGTATATTACTTTGAGAAATGAAAAAGTGGAGATGACAGTACCTTACCTTTTTGTAAGAAGAAGAAGTAGTAGTAAAAAATTATACCCCAAAATGGTATACAATTTGGTTCATAGCACAATGTCAAACATTAGCAGCTTACATAAACAAAGTCCACATGTTCTAAGACACACTTTTGCTACCGCAATACTTAATGGAGGAGCTGACATAAACGCTGTAAAAGAATTACTTGGACATAGTAGCCTTGCAGCTACACAAGTTTACACACATACAAGCTTCGAAGAACTACATAATATATATAAACACGCTCACCCAAGAGCCAAATAAAAAAGGAGGCAATTATGAAACTAAGGATTCAATCCATCAATTTTGATGCAACTACTGCACTAGAATCATACATCAACAAAAAACTGTTGAAATTAGATAAGAACTTTGATGAAATAAAAAACATAGAAGTTTATTTGAAGGTTATTAAACCAGAAACTGCCACTAATAAAGAGGCCGAAATTAAAGTATCTATACCAAATATCGATTTTTTTGCATCCAAAACTTGCGACTCTTTTGAGGAAGCAGTTGACCTAACTATCGAAGCATTAGACAAACAAATCCGTAAACATAAAGAAAAAATCATTAAAAATTAAAATATTGCGGCAAATGTTTTGTAGTCCAAATTATTTCCGTACATTTGCAAGCCGTTTGAATAGCAGTGTTCAAACGGCTTTTTAGACGCCAAAAACGCTAGAAATTAGCACATTGCCTCTTTAGCTCAGTTGGCCAGAGCACGTGATTTGTAATCTCGGGGTCGTTGGTTCGAATCCGACAAGAGGCTCAGCGATCTTTATTTTATGTATCGAAATGGAAATGGGCAGTTACCAAAGTGGCCAACTGGGGCTGACTGTAACTCAGCTGTCTTTCGACTTCGGAGGTTCGAATCCTTCACTGCCCACAAAGAAATATGCCAAGTTTATTAATATGCTAATGTGCCAATATTGATAAAGCGAATGATTTTCATTAGCAAATTGACATATTGTAACATTGGCACATTAAAATTGCGGAAGTAGCTCAGTCGATAGAGCATTAGCCTTCCAAGCTGAGGGTCGCGGGTTTGAGTCCCGTCTTCCGCTCCAATAGTGGTAAATGAAATCATGTGTGATTTAATAACCATTTTTGCTGTTGTAGCTCAGTGGTAGAGCACTTCCTTGGTAAGGAAGAGGTCGCGAGTTCAATTCTCATCAACAGCTCTACTTTGTGAGCTTTTTATAAAACATATTAAATTAATTATTAAATAATCTTTGAGTTATGGCAAAAGAAAAATTTGACAGGTCAAAACCCCACGTTAACGTAGGTACCATTGGACACGTTGACCACGGTAAAACTACCTTGACTGCTGCAATTACTATGGTACTTGCAAAAAAAGGACTTTCTGAAATGCGTTCTTTCGATTCTATCGATAATGCTCCAGAAGAAAAAGAACGTGGTATTACAATTAATACTGCCCACGTAGAATATCAGACTGCATTACGTCACTATGCACATGTTGACTGCCCGGGTCACGCTGATTATGTAAAGAACATGGTTACAGGTGCTGCTCAAATGGATGGTGCTATTATTGTAGTTGCTGCAACTGACGGTCCAATGCCGCAAACCCGCGAACATATTTTGTTAGCTCGTCAGGTAAACGTTCCACGTTTGGTTATCTTCATGAACAAATGCGATATGGTTGACGACGAAGAAATGTTGGAATTAGTAGAGATGGAAATGCGTGAATTGCTTTCATTCTATGATTTCGATGGTGACAATACTCCTGTTATTCGCGGTTCTGCTCTTGGTGGTTTGAACGGAGTTCCAGAATGGGAAGATAAAATCATGGAATTAATGGATGCAGTTGATACCTGGATTGAATTACCTGAACGTGCTGTTGACAAACCTTTCTTAATGCCTGTTGAAGATGTATTCTCGATCACTGGTCGTGGTACAGTTGCTACTGGTCGTATCGAAACTGGTAAAATCAAAACTGGTGAAGAAGTTCAAATCATTGGTTTAGGTCACGAAGCTAAGAAATCAGTTGTAACTGGTGTTGAAATGTTCCGTAAAATTTTGGATGATGGACAAGCTGGTGATAACGTAGGTTTATTGCTTCGCGGTGTTGACAAAGACGAAATTAAACGTGGAATGGTTATTACCCACCCGGGAAAAGTAACTCCTCACACTTCGTTTAAAGCAGCTGCTTATATCCTGAAAAAAGAAGAAGGTGGTCGTCACACTCCATTCCATAACCGCTATCGTCCACAGTTCTATATTCGTACATTGGACGTAACTGGTGAAATCACTTTGCCAGAAGGAACTGAAATGGTAATGCCAGGCGACAACTTGGAATTAACTGTAACTCTTATTTACCCGGTTGCTTGTAACGTAGGTTTACGTTTTGCAGTTCGTGAAGGTGGACGTACAGTTGGATCAGGTCAGATTACAGAATTGTTAGATTAAGAAAAGGAAACAAGTATACAAGGAAACGAGTATACAAGGAAAATACAAGTAAATGAGAAGCGGTTTAAATCCTAACCTCGTTTACTTGTTTAGTACTTTTACTTGTTAACCAAAAAACACACGGGCGTAGCTCAGTTGGTAGAGCACTGGTCTCCAAAACCAGGTGTCGGGAGTTCGAGCCTCTCTGCCCGTGCAAATTCTATTTATATATGAAACCAATTAGCTATATCAAAGAGTCGTATTTAGAGCTTGTCCAGAAAGTATCTTGGCCATCACGGTCGGAACTTACAAATAGTGCAATAGTGGTATTGATTGCTTCCATCATTCTTGCATTGATTGTATGGGTTATGGATTTAAGTTTTGAATCTATTATGACATTCGTTTACGGAAAACTGTTTTAATTTAAATCAATGGAGGTCAACAAATTGTCTGAGTCAACAAACATGAAATGGTACGTAATGCGTGCTATTAGCGGTAAAGAGAACAAGGTTAAAGAGTATATTGATGCAGAAATCAAAAATTCGGATCTTGGTCAATATGTTGCGCAGGTATTGATACCCACTGAAAAAGTTTATCAGATTCGTAATGGCAAAAAAATTACAAAAGAACGTAGTGCAATGCCAGGTTATGTTTTAATCGAAGCTAATCTTATCGGAGAAATTTCACATCGTCTGCGAAATACACCAAACGTTATCGGATTTCTGAGTGAAAAAAACCACAGTCCTATTCCAATTCGTGCTTCAGAAATGAACCGGATTTTAGGCAAGGTTGATGAACTTCAGGAAACTGCAGAAGAAATGTTAACACCTTTCTATGTAGGCGAAAACGTGAAAGTGATATTTGGTCCTTTTACAGGATTTAGTGGTACGATTGAAGAAGTACAAAACGATAAGAAAAAACTCAAGGTTATGGTTATGATTTTCGGACGGAAGACTCCGCTCGAACTTGCTTTCACACAAGTAGAAAAGGATTAGTCGATTCCTGTTACAAATCGATCATTCCACTTAAACAACAAAAATAAAAATTATTATGGCTAAAGAGATTGCTGGACAAATTAAATTACAGATTAAAGGAGGGGCCGCAAACCCATCTCCACCGGTAGGACCTGCATTGGGTTCTAAAGGGATCAATATTATGGAGTTTTGCAAACAATTTAATGCCAGAACCCAAGACAAACCGGGCAAAATATTACCCGCAGTCATTACCTATTATACTGACAAATCTTTCGACTTTGTTGTAAAAACTCCGCCTGTTGCAATCCAATTACTGGAAGCGACCAAACTTAAAAGCGGATCGGCAGAGCCAAACCGTAAAAAAATAGCTGAAATTACCTGGGAACAGGTTCAACAAATTGCTACGGACAAAATGGTCGATTTGAATTGTTTCGAATTAGACGCCGCCATGAAAATGGTAGCCGGTACAGCCAGAAGTATGGGTATCACCGTAAAAGGTGCTTTTCCAAGTAAAAATTAATAAAAACTTCAATTAAAAATGAGTAAACTGACAAAAAATCAAAGGTTAGCTTTAGAAAAAATTGAAGCAGGAAAAACCTATTCTCTCAAGGAAGCAGCTGGTTTGGTAAAAGAAATTACCAACAGCAAATTTGATGCTTCTGTAGATATTGATGTACGCCTAGGTGTCGACCCTCGTAAAGCTAACCAAATGGTACGCGGCGTTGTGTCGTTGCCAAACGGAACCGGTAAACAAGTAAAGGTTCTTGCATTATGTACTCCCGACCAAGAAGCTGCTGCATTAGAAGCAGGTGCTGACTATGTTGGACTCGATGAATACATCGAAAAAATAAAAGGTGGTTGGACAGATGTGGATGTAATTATCACAATGCCTGCTATCATGGGTAAATTAGGTGCTTTAGGACGCATTTTAGGCCCTCGTGGTTTAATGCCAAACCCTAAAAGCGGTACGGTAACCAATGAAATTGGTAAAGCTGTAAAAGAAGTAAAACAAGGAAAAATCGACTTTAAAGTTGATAAATATGGCATTGTACACACTTCAGTTGGAAAAGTTTCCTTTTCTCCTGAAATGCTGATTCAAAATACCAAAGAATTTGTGAATACTTTGATGAAACTAAAACCCACAGCCGCAAAAGGTACTTATGTAAAGAGCATTTATCTTTCGAGCACAATGAGTATGGGAATTAAAATTGAACCCAAATCAATTGACGAATAAAATTAAAAGTTTATGAAAAAGGAAGATAAAAGCGCAATTATAAAACAACTCGAAACTACTATCAGCGAGTATACTCACTTCTATTTGGCTGACATAGCCGGCTTAAACGCCGCTCAGACAAGCGATTTAAGAAGAGTATGCTACAAAGAAAATGTGAAACTCGTAGTTGTAAAGAATACCCTGCTCCAAAAAGCACTTGAGAACTCAACAGTTGATTTCAGTGAACTTTACGGTACGCTTAAAGGCGAAACTTCATTAATGCTTTCGAACACGGCTAATGTGCCTGCGAAATTAATTAGTGACTTCAGCAAAATTAAAAGCAACAAACTCAAAAAACCTATTTTGAAAGCTGCTTATGTTGAAGAAAGTTTCTATATCGGCGAAGACCAATTAGATGCACTGATCCACGTGAAGAGCAAAAACCAACTTATCGGCGAAATTATCGGCTTATTGCAATCGCCAGCAAAGAACGTTATATCCGCACTCCAATCAGGAGGAAATACTATCCATGGCGTGTTGAAAACGTTGTCGGAAAGATAATTTTTTCAAAAAAAATAAAAAACAAATTCATAAAAAATAAGTAAAATGGCAGATTTGAAAGCTTTTGCAGAACAATTGGTTAACTTAACAGTTAAAGAAGTAAATGAGTTAGCTCAGATTTTGAAAGATGAATATGGTATCGAACCAGCTGCTGCAGCCGTTGCTGTTGCTGCAGGTCCAGCCGCAGCTGCTGCTGAAGTAGTTGAAGAAAAAACTTCTTTCGATGTAGTATTGAAAGCAGCCGGTGCACAAAAATTGGCTATCGTTAAATTAGTAAAAGAACTTACAGGTCTTGGTTTGAAAGAAGCCAAAGATTTAGTTGATGCTGCACCTTCAGTAATTAAAGAAGGTGTGACAAAAGACGAAGCTGAAGCCTTAAATAAAGCGTTGACTGAAGGCGGAGCTGAAGTTGAACTTAAATAAAAACTCCTGATTATCAGGTCTTTGGTTTAGATTCCCACAATCAGTGGGATTCTAAACCTTTTGTTGTCTATAAAATAATTGAGTTCACCGCACCAAATAACCTCTTTGAAAATGTCTTCATTAACAAAAAATCAAAGAATAAATTTTGCTTCTATTAAAAATCAGTTGGAATATCCCGACTTTTTGGAAGTACAATTAAAATCTTTCCAGGACTTTTTTCAAATGGACACAGCTCCAGAAAAAAGAAAATCAGAAGGTTTGTATAAGGTTTTTTCCGAAAACTTTCCTATTGCTGATACCCGAAATAATTTCATCCTCGAATTTCTAGATTATTACGTTGACCCTCCACGTTATTCGATTGATGAGTGTATTGAACGCGGCTTAACATACAGTGTGCCGCTAAAAGCCAAACTAAAACTATATTGCACCGATCCGGATCACGAAGATTTTGATACGGTGATTCAGGATGTGTATCTGGGACCTATCCCATATATGACAGCCAAAGGAACTTTTGTCATCAATGGTGCCGAACGTGTAATAGTATCACAACTTCACCGTTCTCCAGGTGTGTTCTTTGGTCAGAGCATTCACGCCAACGGAACAAAATTGTATTCAGCACGTATAATTCCATTCCGCGGATCATGGATAGAGTTTGCAACAGACATTAATAACGTGATGTATGCTTACATAGATCGTAAGAAAAAACTTCCGGTAACAACCTTGCTTCGTGCAATTGGTTTTGAAAGCGATAAAGATATTTTAGAAATTTTCAATCTTGCAGAAGAAATAAAAGTAAGTAAAACCAGCTTAAAAAAAGCTGTTGGTCAAAAACTTGCTGCCCGTGTTTTGAAAACCTGGGTTGAAGATTTTGTAGATGAAGATACCGGTGAAGTTGTAACCATAGAGCGAAATGAGGTAATTATCGATCGTGAAACTATATTAGAAGCTCACCATATAGACGAAATTATTGAAGCAGGAACTCCAACAATTTTACTACACAAAGCTGATGCTAATCAACATGATTATGCTATCATTTATAACACACTTCAAAAAGACCCGAGCAACTCGGAAAAAGAAGCTGTGCTGTACATTTACCGTCAATTACGCAACGCAGTGCCTGCTGATGATTCAACAGCACGTGAAGTAATTAACAATTTATTTTTCTCCGAAAAACGTTACGATTTAGGTGATGTTGGTCGTTTCCGAATTAATCGGAAATTGAATCTGAACATTAATCCTGACATTAAGGTTTTGACAAAGGAAGATATAATTGAAATTATCAAATATCTGATTGAATTGATAAACTCAAAAGCAGATGTTGATGATATTGACCACTTAAGTAACCGTCGCGTACGTACCGTAGGTGAACAATTATATAATCAATTCGGCGTTGGACTTTCACGTATGGCCCGTACCATTCGCGAGCGAATGAATGTTCGTGATAATGAGGTGTTCACTCCAATTGATTTGATCAATGCCAAAAGTATTTCTTCTGTAATCAATTCGTTCTTCGGAACAAATGCACTTTCACAGTTTATGGATCAACAAAATCCATTAGCTGAAATTACTCACAAACGTCGTATGTCCGCTCTCGGGCCTGGCGGTTTGTCGCGTGAGCGTGCAGGTTTCGAAGTACGTGATGTACACTATACTCACTACGGCCGTTTATGTCCAATTGAAACTCCTGAAGGTCCAAACATTGGTTTGATTTCTTCGTTGTGTATCTATGCTAAAATCAACGAATTAGGATTTATTGAAACTCCTTATCGTAAAGTTACCGCTTCTGTAGTTGATACTTCTGAAGCCGGAATTGAATATTTCACAGCTGAAGAAGAAGAAAGCTTAATGATTGCTCAGGGTAATGCACCCTTGAATGAAAAAGGGGAATTTATACGTACTAAAATAAAATCTCGGTTGGGTGCTGATTTTCCTGTTGTTGCTCCTTCAGAGGTTAATTTAATGGACGTTTCTCCATCACAGATTGCGTCGATTGCTGCTGCACTTATTCCTTTCCTAGAACATGATGATGCTAACCGTGCATTGATGGGATCGAACATGATGAGACAAGCAGTGCCGTTATTGCGTTGTGAAGCACCAATTGTAGGTACAGGTATAGAAGCGCAATTAATTCAGGATTCACGCACTCAAGTTGCAGCTGAAGGCGAAGGCATGGTTGAATTTGTAGATGCTACTTGTATAAGTATTCGATACGATCGAAGTGAAGATGAAGAATTTGTAAGTTTTGATACGGCAGTAAAAGAATATAAATTGCCAAAATTCCAAAAAACCAATCAAAATACTACAATTGACTTACGACCTATTGTTAGAAAAGGTGAAAGAGTTACTACCGGTCAGATTCTGACAGAAGGATATGCAACCCAAAATGGTGAATTGGCTATTGGTAAAAACCTAAAAGTGGCATTTATGCCCTGGAAAGGTTATAACTTTGAGGATGCGATTGTAATTAATGAACGTGTAGTACGTGAAGATGTCTTCACTTCTATACACGTAGTTGAACAATTGTTGGATGTTCGCGAAACAAAACGTGGTATCGAAGAGTTTACTTCAGATATACCTAATGTAAGCGAAGAAGCCACCAAAGATTTGGACGAAAACGGTATTATCCGCATTGGTGCACGCATCGAACCGGGTGATATTATTATTGGTAAAATTACACCAAAAGGGGAATCAGATCCTTCACCGGAAGAAAAACTGTTACGTGCTATCTTTGGAGACAAAGCCGGCGATGTGAAAGACGCTTCGTTGAAAGCAACTCCATCTTTATCGGGTGTAGTTATTGGTAAGCGTTTATTCTCTAAAGCCCAGAAAAACAGAAAATCTAAATTATCTGACAAAGCTGTTCTTCCAAAATTAGATGAAGAGTTTGAAAATCAGGCAGCTATTTTACGTGAGACATTGGTTGAAAAACTGATTGTATTACTTGGCGAAAAAACGTCTGCAGGTGTAAAAGATTTCTTGGGAAGCGATATTATTTCACGTAACAGCAAGTTCACTATTGAACGTTTGCGTGAAATTGACTATACTGCCGTTCAATTAAGTAAATGGACTTCAGATTCTCATAAAAATGAATTGGTTAAAAAATTGATAATGAATTATCTGAGAAAATATAAAGAATTAGATGCTCAGATAAAACGTCAGAAATTCAATATCACTATTGGTGATGAACTTCCTAATGGAATCGTTCAAATCGCTAAAGTTTATATTGCCAAAAAGCGTAAAATCCGCGTTGGTGATAAAATGGCAGGTCGTCACGGAAACAAAGGTATCGTTTCACGTATTGTTCGTCAGGAAGATATGCCGTTCTTGGAAGATGGAACTCCGGTTGATATAGTATTGAATCCGCTTGGTGTACCTTCGCGTATGAATCTTGGACAGATTTTCGAAACTGTACTTGGTTGGGCAGGTAAAGAATTGGGTGTGAAATTTGCAACTCCGATTTTTGATGGCGCAAACATGGATGATTTAAACAGTTGGACTGAAAAGGCAGGTGTACCAAATTATGGTAAAACTTACTTATATGATGGTGGAACCGGTGAACGTTTTGACCAAACTGCTACTGTAGGAGTGATTTACATGTTGAAGTTGGGTCACATGGTTGAAGATAAAATGCATGCTCGTTCAATCGGACCATATTCGCTCATAACGCAACAACCGCTTGGTGGTAAAGCTCAATTCGGAGGTCAACGTTTCGGGGAAATGGAAGTTTGGGCGCTCGAAGCATTTGGTGCTGCTCATATTTTGCAAGAAATTCTGACTGTAAAATCGGATGATGTTATGGGCCGTGCCCGTACTTATGAAGCTATTGTAAAAGGCGATCCAATGCCAACGCCGGGAATACCTGAATCGCTCAATGTATTGTTGCACGAACTTCGCGGATTAGGTTTGAGCATTAATTTAGAATAGACCTCCCCCTGACCCCTCCTTGGGAAGGGGAATTAAAGGGAACTTTAGAGTGTTTTAATCTGAATTTATTTATCCCAATTGTCAATTTGTAAATTGTAAATTGTAAATCAAAAAAAGTTATGGCTTTTAAAAATGATAATAAGGTAAAAAGTAATTTTAATAAGATTTCGATTGGTCTTGCATCACCCGAAGAAATATTAAAATTATCAAGTGGTGAGGTTCTCAAACCTGAAACCATTAATTATCGAACCTACAAACCTGAACGTGATGGTCTGTTCTGTGAACGCATTTTTGGTCCTACCAAGGATTTTGAATGTCATTGCGGAAAATACAAACGTATCCGTTACAAAGGCATTGTCTGCGACCGTTGTGGTGTGGAAGTGACTGAAAAGAAAGTTCGTCGCGAACGCATGGGACACATCCAATTGGTAGTTCCTGTGGCTCATATTTGGTATTTCCGTTCATTGCCGAATAAAATCGGTTATTTACTTGGAATGCCAACTAAAAAACTAGATTCTATTATTTATTACGAAAAATATGTTATCATTCAAGGAGGAATCATTGAAAACGGCGAAAATATCGCTGTAGGAGAATTACTCTCTGAAGATGAATACTTAGACATTTTAGAAGCCCTTCCACGCGAAAATCAATTATTGGATGATTCAGATCCAAACAAGTTCATTGCTAAAATGGGCGCTGATGCTATTCATGATATGTTGAGCAGGTTGGATTTAGATGTTTTGTCGTACGACTTACGTCATAAAGCAAACAATGACACTTCGCAACAACGTAAAAATGATGCTTTGAAACGTCTACAAATTGTAGAATCGTTTCGTGCTTCACGCTTACGTAACAAACCGGAATGGATGATTATTAAAATCGTTCCGGTTATTCCACCTGAATTGCGTCCGTTGGTTCCGTTAGATGGTGGCCGTTTTGCGACTTCCGATTTGAACGACTTGTATCGCCGTGTGATAATCCGTAATAACCGTTTGAAACGTTTGATCGAAATCAAAGCACCTGAAGTAATTTTACGTAACGAAAAACGTATGCTTCAGGAAGCGGTGGATTCATTGTTCGACAATTCACGTAAATCGAGTGCTGTTAAGACTGACGCAAACCGTCCGTTGAAATCACTTTCCGATTCATTGAAAGGTAAACAAGGTCGTTTCCGTCAGAATCTGTTAGGTAAACGTGTTGATTATTCGGCTCGTTCGGTAATTGTTGTTGGACCTGAATTAAAAATGCATGAATGCGGTTTGCCAAAAGACATGGCAGCTGAACTTTATAAACCATTTGTTATCCGTAAATTAATTGAACGCGGAATTGTAAAAACAGTAAAATCAGCAAAAAAAATTGTTGATCGCAAAGACCCTGTTATCTGGGACATTTTAGAGTACGTGATGAAAGGACATCCCGTATTACTAAACCGTGCTCCAACTTTGCACAGACTTGGTATTCAGGCTTTCCAACCAAAATTGATTGAAGGAAAAGCTATTCAACTTCACCCTCTTTCGTGTACGGCTTTCAATGCCGACTTTGATGGTGACCAGATGGCAGTTCACTTACCTCTTGGTAATGAAGCTGTTTTGGAAGCTCAATTATTGATGTTGGCTTCACACAATATTCTAAATCCTGCTAATGGTGCTCCAATTACCGTTCCTTCACAGGACATGGTACTAGGTTTGTATTATATTACAAAACCAAGAATAGGCGCTTTGGGTGAGGGACTGATTTTTTATTCACCTGAAGAAGCAGAAATTGCATATAATGAAAAGAAAGTTGCTTTACACGCTTGGATTAAAGTGAAAACAAAAGATTTAAATGCAGAAGGCAAATTAGTAGATATGCTTATTGAAACTACAGTTGGTCGCATTTTGTTTAATAAGTGTGTTCCGGCTAAAGTAGGTTATATCAACGAATTGCTTTCAAAAAAATCACTGCGTGATATCATTGGTAACGTAATTGATATTTGTGGAGTGGCTCGAACAGCTGCTTTCCTTGATGATATTAAAGATTTGGGTTATAGCATGGCTTTCAAAGGAGGTCTTTCATTTAACTTGAATGATGTTATTATTCCACCGGAAAAAGAAATATTGGTAAAAGAAGGTAATGCAGAAGTAGAAGAAATTTTGAATAACTATAACATGGGATTCATTACTTTCAACGAACGTTACAATCAGATTATTGATACATGGACTCACGTAAATTCAAAATTGTCGAATATTTTGATGAAACAACTTTCGACCGACAATCAAGGATTCAATTCTGTATATATGATGTTGGATTCGGGTGCACGTGGTTCAAAAGAACAAATTCGTCAGCTTTCGGGTATGCGTGGTTTGATGGCAAAACCTCAAAAATCAGGTGCCGAAGGTGGCCAAATTATTGAAAACCCTATTTTGTCAAACTTTAAGGAAGGACTATCAGTGTTGGAATATTTTATTTCAACTCACGGTGCTCGTAAAGGTTTGGCGGATACAGCTTTGAAAACTGCTGATGCTGGATATTTAACCCGTCGTTTAGTAGATGTTTCGCACGATGTCATTATCAACGAAGATGATTGTGGTACATTGCGTGGCTTGATTGCAACTGAAATGAAAAATAATGAAGATGTTATTTCATCTCTTTATGAACGTATTCTTGGTCGTGTATCAGTTCATGATATTTATCATCCGCTTACAGCAGAATTATTAGTTGCATCGGGCGAACAAATCACAGAAACACACGCTCGTAAAATTCAGGATTCACCTATCGAACGTGTTGAAATTCGTTCGGTATTGACTTGCGAATCGAAGAAAGGTGTTTGTGCAAAATGTTACGGACGTAACCTTGCAACAGGTAAAATGGTTCATATCGGCGAAGCTGTGGGAGTTATTGCTGCTCAATCTATCGGTGAGCCGGGAACTCAGTTGACACTGCGTACTTTCCACGTTGGGGGTATTGCTTCGAACATTGCAGCAGAATCGAAAATAGTATTGCGTTATGACGGTCGCCTTGAATTCGATGAACTTCGAACGGTTGATGCTGTTGATGATATAAATATTACCCATCAGGTTGTTGTAAGCCGTCTTGCCGAAATGCGTGTTATTGACAAAAACACAGGTATCGCTCTTACCACTCAAAATATACCTTACGGTTCGAAATTATATGTGAAAGATGGCGATAACGGAACTAAAGGCCAGTTGGTCTGTGATTGGGATCCGTTCAATGCCGTAATAATTTCGGAAACAGATGGTAAAATTGAATTTGAAGACGTACTTGAAAACCTGACATTCAAAACTGAAACTGACGAAGCAACAGGTTTGCGCGAAAAAATCATTATTGAATCGAAAGATAAAAATAAGGTTCCGAGTGCTCATATTGTATCTAAAGATGGTACTATTCTTCGTACTTACAACTTACCAGTGGGTGCCCACTTGGTATTGGATAACGGGGATAAAATCAAAACCGGTCAAATGCTGGTAAAAATTCCACGTGCGGTTGGTAAAGCAGGTGATATCACCGGTGGTCTTCCACGTGTAACTGAATTATTCGAAGCGCGAAACCCTTCAAATCCTGCAGTAGTTGCCGAAATTGACGGTGAAGTAACTTTTGGAAAGATTAAACGTGGTAACCGTGAGTTAACAGTGACTTCGAAAACAGGTGAAATCAAAAAATATATGATTCCACTTTCTAAACAAATTCTTGTTCAGGAAAATGACTTTGTACGTGCAGGAACACCACTTTCGGATGGTGCAACTACTCCTTCGGATATTTTATTAATCAAAGGACCTACTGCGGTTCAGGATTATATTGTTAACGAAGTTCAGGACGTTTACCGCTTACAAGGTGTGAAAATCAATGATAAGCACTTTGAAGTAATCGTACGTCAAATGATGCGTAAAGTAGAGATTTTGGAACAAGGTGATACACGTTTCCTCGAAAAACAAATCATTGATAAGAATGAGTTTATGGAAGAAAACGACCGTATCTGGGGCAAGAAGGTAATTCTGGACGCAGGAGATTCGGTGAATATGAAACCGGGACAAATTATTACTCCGCGTAAATTAAGAGATGAAAATTCTGTTTTAAAACGCCGTGACTTACGCTTGATTGAAACACGAGATGCAATAGCTGCTACTTCAAATCAGATTTTACAGGGAATTACACGTGCAGCACTTCAAACCAACAGCTTTATGTCAGCTGCTTCGTTCCAGGAAACTACAAAAGTCTTGAACGACGCTGCTATCAATGGAAAAGTAGACCGATTGGAAGGTATGAAAGAAAACGTTATTTGTGGTCACTTAATTCCAGCCGGTACAGGTCAACGAGATTTTGACAAAATTGTAGTTTACTCACGTGATGAGTATGACAAAAAAGTTGATGCCCGTAGAAATGTAATTGATATGGAAGAGCGAGAATCAGAATAAAAATTGATTATATACGAAAAAGCCGGATTGATTAAAATCAATCCGGCTTTTTTAATACTTAAATACAAAGTAAATTAGTTTGTAATGTTCTAAATCAACTTATTTTTGTTACGATTACCTGAATTCAATGATACCAAAAAAGCCCTTTTCCATATGGAAAAGGGCTTCTGTATTATTAATACGAAGCTACTTATGCTAATTTATTTACAAAAACAGCTAACTTTGATTTTAAGTTGCTTGCCTTGTTTTTGTGAATAATATTGCGTTTTGCCAATTTGTCAAGCATTGCGCTGATTTTTGGTAACATTTCAGATGCAGAAGTTTTATCTGTAGTTGTGCGTAACTTGCGAACAGCATTACGAGCGGTTTTTGCAAAATAGCGATTGTGCAACTTTTTCTTGTCAGTCTGACGAATTCTTTTAATCGATGATTTGTGATTTGCCATCTCAATCTTAATTTTTTCTTTTAAATTTCTTATTTTCTGTAGTCCCTAGGGGAGTCGAACCCCTCTTTCCAGGATGAAAACCTGGCGTCCTAACCGATAGACGAAGGGACCATTACTGGTCATTGCAACATTGAGCATTTACCTCCAATTGCGGGTGCAAATATACGGCAGTTTTTTGAATTGACAAAGGCTTTCAAGTAAATATTTCCATTTTTTCGTAAATTGCTATTTATCAGCAAATCAGATTGGTTTATAAGCTACTTTTATCAATTATTGTTCTATTTTGGAAGAATATTTACTATATTTGCTGGCATAAATATAATTTTCATGCTGGTAAAAACTTCGGGAATTGTACTTCATTCTGTAAAATACAATGATTCATCAATCATTGTAACAATTTACACCCGTCACTTTGGAAGAATTTCTTTTAGAATTTATGGTGCGAATAAAAAGAACTCTGTTTTTCGCTCGTCCTTTCAACAACCACTTTCCATGCTCGAAATTGATATGTTACACTTGCCAGGCAAAGAAATACAACGAATTAAAGATGTTCAAATGGATTATCAGTTTGAAGAATTGCCTTATAATGAAATAAAAAATTCATTAGCGTTATTTATTTCAGAATTACTTTTCAGAAGTTTGCGACAGACTGAACCTGACGAGAATTTATTTCTTTTTCTTGAGAATTCAATCAAGCAATTGGATTGCTGTAAATCGGGCATTGCTAATTTTCATTTAGTTTTTTTGTTGAAACTTACCAGGTTTCTCGGTTTTGAACCAAATCAGGAAGAAATTAATGGGAAGTACTTTGATTTAATGAACGGCGTTTTTATGAACGAAAAACCATCACATACTCATTTTCTATTACCTGAAAGCAGAAATGATTTTATTTTGCTACTAAATGCTGATTATTCAACTATGGATAGGATTGTTTTAAGCCGCGAAAACCGAACAAATCTTCTCAAAGGTATGATTGAGTACTATCGGTTGCACATTCCCGAATTTCACGGCCTGCATTCGCTTGCAGTATTGAATAGTTTATTTGATTAATTGGTCTTTTTATAAATAACTAGTTTTTCTCCGATTTTGAGTTTGCTACCCGTTTTATTATTCCATTCTCTCAATTCATTTACTCCACAATTATAATCATCCGCAATTGAATAGTAAGATTCACCTGATTTTACTTTATGATGTATGATTTTAGCCGTTTTATCTATTTTATCTATATTTTCCTTCTTAGATATACCCTTCGATTCAGTTGTTTGAGTTAACGTCAATTCCTGGCCAAAACGAATTTTATTATTTGTTAGGTTGTTTATTCTTTTTAATTCTCCCAATGAGATATTGTTTTCTTTAGAAATGCTTAAAAGATTGTCTCCTTTCTGAACTTTGTAAATCAAAGGCTTAATTTTACTCTCTGACTTAACGTTTTGATTTGCTTTACTTTCTATTCCTGAATTATCAACAATAGGTTTTGGAGATGATGTAGCTTCAATATTTTGAACTAGTTTAACCTTTTGGCCTTTGTGAATTTTTGTTGAAATTAAGTTGTTTATTTTTTTTAATTCTTCAACTGAAATATGGTAAAAATTTGAAATGCTAAATAATGATTCTCCTTTTTTTACAATATGTGAAGTTTGTTGTTGATTTTCAATTGGAATTTCATTCTTATTTGAAATATCAGAAGGTGAAATAGGCTGATTACTTGCCAATTCCTGGTTATTTATAAATGGAGGTTTAACGGCATCAACAATCAAAATTGTTTCAACATCCTTAACTTTAAGCCGCTGTTTTGGATTGATTTTGCTATTTTTGATGTTGTTTTTCTGTTTAAGTTCAGCAATTGTCAACCCATATTTTAGAGCAATTGAAGACAAAGTTTCGCCTTTCTTAACCCGATGATATTTAGCGGGTATTATTTTTTGGATTGATGTTGAGGGACTTAATAGCGGTGCAGAAATAATTTCAGCTGATGAACTTGATAAGTTGCTTTGAGGTTTTGAAAAATCAGGTACTGCAGCCATCATTTGATTATCAGTAATCACTCGACCCGCATGAATAAAACGTTTTAAATAATATGGCTCATCAGAGCTTGAAATAATTACACCGTTTTGAACCGAAGCATGAATGAAGTTAAACTTTCCATCTTCTTTTGCACTTACAACAATTCCAACATGACCAACGCGTTTACTTTTACGCCTCCCTGAAAAGAAAACTAAATCACCGATCTTAAGTTTTAAACGATCAACCCAACTAACTTGTTTAGCTTGCTCTGAAGAAGAACGTTTAAGATTATATCCAAAATTATGATAAACAAACGATGTAAAGCCGGAACAATCAAATGAATTGACCCCTGAAGCCCCAAATTGGTATTTTGTATTTAGAAAAAGTTTACCGTAATTTATTATTGAATCTGTTATTGCAAGCTGATTTGGAGAAAAATAATTATTTCTGGTAGTGTCGATTGCATTAATTTGAATAGCATCCGAATGTTTTTGGGCCATTGCCAAAACACTAAGAAACAAGCAAATTGTAAGAAATTGTAATCGTTTTTGCAAAGGCATAATTAATGTGTGGGTTAATTAATGTATTGCAAAGATACCTTATTCAGGCAAAAAAGTGTTGTCTGTTTTTTCTTTTTAATGAAAAAAGAGTTTCTTTTCAAAAATCATTAAAATATTAGTTTTGCTTCTGTTTTGTTAACACTCAACGATACATTTGCTCCAAGAAGCAGAGGTAGATTATAGTCAACATGACCTGCAGGAAAATTAAAACATACAGGATAATTATAAGCATCAACTGCCTCAGAGATAATTTCTACTATGGTTTGTTTCATAAGTGGATCTTCTTCACAGTCGGAAAACTGACCCACAATTAGCCCTGAGAGTTGAGCCAAAACACCACTAAATCTCAGATTTTGCATCATACGGTCAATATGATAAGGTTTCTCAGCTACATCTTCTATAAACAAAATAGCATTTTTATAACCTGCATCGAACATACTTCCACGTAACCCCATTAAAACAGAAAGATTTCCACCAATTAATTTTCCCTTTCCAGTTCCCTGTTTATTTAATTTGTGTGCCGAAATGGAGTATGCTGGTAATTTTCCAAACAGAATTTCTTTCAATCTCAAAACCGGATCAGCATTAAAAGGCAATTCGGCAAGATGTTTGGCCATTATTCCATGAATAGAAGAAATTCCTAAATTGGTAATGGCATTATGCAAAATAGTTATATCGCTAAAGCCTATTATCCATTTTGGTGATTTTGAAAATCCCGAAAAATCGAGTTTGTCAATAATCTGTGCCAGTCCATATCCGCCTCGACTACAAAGAATTGCTTTTACAGTTGGATCATCCAATGCTTGTTGCAAATCGGATATTCGTTGGTTCTTTGTTCCGGCAAAACGACCATATTCAAATCTTGCAAATTCTCCTTCATTGACGATTAACCCCCATCCAGAAAGCACTTTCGTAGCACCAACAATTAAATCAGGATTGATTGAACCCGAAGGAGAGACAATACGAATTTGATCGGATGGTTTTAGAAAAGATGGGAACATGTCTATGTTTAGGAATTAATTTCAATATTTCAACCACTTCCACAATTCTTTCCACGTCACTTTTTTACCATACATCAAAATACCGGTTCGGTATATTTTGCCGGCCATCCATGTAGTTCCGATGAATGATAGCACCAGAATTGATAGAGAAATCACGATTTGCCAAACAGGAACACCAAATGGTATACGCACCATCATAACTATAGGCGATGTAAATGGAATCATTGAACACCAAAGCGCTAATGGTCCATCAGGATTTTGCGCACTGTAAATCGCAGCATAGATAGCAAAAATAATAGGTAATGTAAGTGGCAATGA
>Ga0209123_1000546_pt1 | contig 46771 bp, 47 predicted proteins | sample BarGraIncu00431A_FD_184500 | JGI IMG/M metagenome (GOLD analysis project Ga0209123, IMG submission 184500) | Arctic peat soil microbial communities from Barrow, Alaska, USA - Barrow Graham LP Incubations 004-31A (SPAdes) (version 2) | ecosystem: Environmental > Terrestrial > Soil > Wetlands >...
CATAATAAGTATGTCATCTTCTGTTTTAATAATCTCTGAATTGATTTTATCTGACATCGTTAATACCTCCATATAATAATAATAATAATAATAATAGGAATTTTATCTACTGCTTTGCATCGCAGTTTTTTACAAGTTTGACATAACTCTTTAACTAAGAAATGTATTCAGATATAGATGATATGCCCTACCCCTCTCAAGTTTTACACATCTTTTGACTTCTCATTATAATCAGTTCATATTAAATATAACTAAAGTCTGAACGTATTTTCAACTACTCCTTGTAGTAAACTGTAGATTGATTTTCCCATTTTATCTTCAAAGTAATCTTTATTTTCAAACGTAGCCTTCCATTTAAGTGTAGTATATTCATTTATACCATGTCTTAGTGCGGCCTCAATCATTCTTTTCTCAATAAGATAATAACCATCTACAAATGCTAATGCGTCACATAATTGAATAAGTCTGTCATAATCATCATATTCAGTGTTTTCTAAGTATTGCTTTACAAAATTGTATTCTTGTTCGGAACAATCCCATTTTCCAAATGCAGATTTAATATCTTTGCAATCAAATGAATGTGTAATACATACCTTTGCCACATGATAAAAGCCTTTCTCAATAGCAAAGTTATAACCATCTATAATATGTCTCATTCCTGTTACTCCTGCTCTCCTACCTATGTCATGGAGCATGCCTAAAACTAATGCAATATCAGGACATAACCCTAGAGTATTCTCTGCGATTATTTTGGCCGCATTACCTGCATATATAGAATGTTCAACCCAAAGTCCTGGATTTAACTTTCCTGCTTCTTCTAATAATATTTTTGCTTCATGTAATGTTGGCATACTTTTTTTATAATTCTTTTCCACTTAGATTTTGCTCCTTTACATTTTCTACGGTATTAATGTACCCTGATGAAAAATCATTTTCCATTTACCATTTAAACATTTCCATGTTGAACTACGAAGTGAATATTTCATATATTCGTTCAATTCACTATGCTTTATTAACTTATATGTTGCCAATATACAATCATTTGATATTTGTTTTGTTGTAAATTGTTTTATTTCCCACTTTAATTCAGATAAATTAATATTCTTATCAAAGACATCACCTTTATTATAATTATATATGTTTCCCGAACTACAAAATTCAGTAAAGTTGTCTGACAGTAATTCACTTATTTTTTCTGCCGATTGCCTTGTTTCAGATTTTAGCAACTTATTTTCCAGTTCAAATATTTTTTTTTCGAATAATACCAATTTTTTCTGCCCCCTCTCTTATTAGGTCTTCCTATATACCATTATTAAACTGTTTAAGAAATATGTGAACTAATAAACTCAAATAAACAGTGTTATATTTTTTGTTTCTTATAACTGACAGAGATCTTTATAAAACAATACTTTTCCTTTTCAAATATCTATGATCTTCTCTACACTCATCAATTTAATTTTAGTTTTTCCAACTTCCGATTATAGACATAATGGCATCTATATATTTGAACACACCTAAACCACTATATTGCATAATTCAACAAACATACACAATTGCCCTTTAAAATATCTACAAAAAAGTAAAATACTCCAAGATATTAACTCCGAGTATTTTAACTATTCTTTAATTTTATAAAACAACTTATTTACATTCTTGATCTCTGACATCATACTTTAACGATTTTTTCCGAATCTCGATATCCATTCTATTTTGAGTTTAAACTTTAAATATTTCGTTCGCCACACGGTCTCTTATTATATGAATAACGTGAAGCTATTCATCATATATTCAACAAAAAAACCTTCGAATTCAACAGTGATTTATAGCAATCTTTTATCATACAAATATGCTGTGGTTGAAGAATAAAAATATAATCTCTAACAATTCCTCTTCTATATTTCAATCCCATAATTAATTTATAGTTAAATTATTTACTTTAATTTATAAACTATGATTTATTTATGCTATTATAATATATAAATCAGTTAAATATAAAGGAGATAATCATGAAAAATGAACATCTACTAAATAGTATTTTAATAAATTCAGATAAAATTAGTCAACCTGCTCACAGAGTGCTACAAAGAGCAGGGATTGAAACATTGGAACAGTTAACTCTGTATAAAGAAGAGGAATTAATTGCTTTTCATGGATCTGGACCTAAGGCATTGACAATAATAAAAAGGAAACTTATTGAACATGGTCTTTCTTTCAAGATAGAAGATTAGTACTGATATGGATTTGGTAACTAAGAAAACAATCCTAATTAAATGCAAATATAAAATATAAAAGGGGTGAACGCCTAATGGAATTAATTAAAGTTAACCAATCAAGGTGTATTAAATGTGGAGTTTGTACGAGAGTCTGCCCACGAAGGGTTCTGTGCATGGGAGAAAATGGGCCTATTGTAATTGAGCCACAAGCATGTATGGCCTGTGGACATTGTGTTGCTATATGTCCTCATAGAGCAATTGACAATATTAAGGTTCCATTTGAAAATCAAACCGTTCTAAAAGAATTTCCAGTTATAAATGCAGACATTGCTGAGCAGTTTCTTAGGTCTCGCCGATCAATTCGCTGTTACAAAAATGTGGTTGTGCCTAGAGACAAGTTGGTAGAATTAATTAATATTGCACGATTTGCCCCAACTGCAAGTAACCTGCAAGGGTTATCGTATATTATTGTAGAAGACAAGGAAATACTAAAAAAAGCTACTGAGATAACGATAAAGTGGATGGAAACACAGATCAACAATCCTTTATACTCGAGTTTTCCTTACTATGTCCGTGCATACAGAGAGACTGGAATAGATAACATCCTGCGTGCTGCACCACATCTGATTTTGGCAACTGCTCCAAAGGATTTTAAAAATGGAAGAGAAAATACGATTTTTTCCTTTGCGTACCTAGAACTATTTGCAACTGCTCTCGGATTAGGTTCTTGTTGGGCAGGTATCTTTGAAATGTGTGCATTCGCAAATCACTATCCATTACTGAAGTTGCTCAATATTCCAGATGATAAGGTGTTAACCGGAGCAGTTATGGTAGGTTATCCACAATATAGTTATACTCAACTATTAGATCGTAACCCATTAGATATTACTTGGATAGGATAGTAAATTTATCATACTAATAATACTAACTATCTTTTCACTTTAAATTATTCTTTTCATTTTCTTTTTTTTCAGCCTTATCCGAATAATGCCATTGTATAAACGTTGAAATTAAAAGCCAACACCATAAGCCAACGACAGTATTAAATTTCCCATAATATATCCAAGTAAATAACAGAATTACAATATCAATAATTGTTATAATCCACTTTGTCTTATTCATTTTCATTTTACTTTTCCTCCTTAAAAACAGATAAACTCACAATTTTCTTCATAAAGGTAAATGCACTTTACGTATTTTATCCCCTACATATATTTATTCTAATTGCAGCATAAAACTTACCAACCATATGCCTTTTTTTAAACTATTAATACCTAGCTTTTGCATTTTATATCTACGTTTTCCTTTTGACCATTGACCTTCATATTTTTTACCACTAGTATGATAAAAAGTGCCAGTACCTTCCTGTAGACCATTTTTCCATTGACCTTCATATTTACTACCACTAGCATAATGATAATATGTACCAGTACCTTCCTGTAGACTATTTTTCCATTGACCTATATATTTATCACCATTAGAATAATAGTAAGTACCAGTACCTTCCTGTAGGCCGTTTTTCCGTCGGCCTTCATATTTACTGCCATTTTTATAATTAAAAATACCATAAACACCATTGTATTCCATTATAACACTCCATTCAATAAGTAATAATCATTATTTTTATTTTACTATCTCATTGTCTTCAATCAAATTTCGGTTTAAAACACTCATAATTGCATACTTTGCTTCACAATTTTAGAAGCCCCTAATTCAATCCAATAACGTTGGTCAATAGTTCCATCAATCAAAATTTTTGTAATCTACTCTTCGTATACTGTAGGGTATAATCTTCTCGCCAACGCTGTACCATTCATCCATCATCTCTTTGTATTGCTTCTCATATTTTTTATCTGGTTTTACTAACTTTAACATAATATTACCATCTTCATTAAATGCAAAAATAATCCGTAATATATTACACTTTCGACTAACAATATCTATTCAATTATACCATAATTACCATAAATTATGTATATTTACATTTTTTTAAAATCGGTAATAGCCTCAATCTTAAGTTCGATATAACTATTGGAAATGAAAGTACGACCAATAGTATTTGATAATTGAATAATATAGTATTTTAAAAAGAAGATATTTACTATATACACATGATTATGTTTGAAAATTCATAATATGGTATAATTTATATAGAATTACATTGATTTTGTATTTTTATAAATTAAAATTTTAAGGGGGTATAAAAATGTTTTGTCCAAAATGTAAATGTGAATATAGAGAGGGATTTAATTTCTGTTCAGACTGTCAAATCGAATTGGTTGAAGAATTACCAAGTGAAGAATTGCAAAGTGAAGAATCTAAGTACTCAGAACTTGTTACTATAGCAGAAACAATGGACTTTTCTATAATACCTATAGTTAAGTCAATTTTAGATTCTGAGGAAATAAGATATTTTATTAAAGGAGAAATGGTTAGAGGTTTTGCTGTATTTAATAATATTATGGAAATACAAGTTCCGCTAGAAGATGTTCAGAAGGCAAAAGACTTATTAAAAAGCTTGGATATAAAGTAGAATATATAAATTAAAAGCCCTACTGAATTATAAATTCAATAAGGCTTTTAATTTTCTATATCTATTTTTCTGTGCACCCCATGTCATTAGAGAAGATATTAAACTAAAGATAATAATAGTAGTAACCAATAATAGGCTATGTTCATGTGCGTACATGATACTATTATTATCTTTTGAGAAAGTAACGAAACCCATTATTCCATACCAAGTAGTAAACAAAATAATATTTTTAAGGTTAAACATTAACATTCCTTTTTCTTTTGCTATTTCCCAAGATTTAATAAAACTTTCATCATCAGAATAAAACAACTTTGTTAACTTATTTGCTTTTATTTCATTTGAAGTAATGAGAAACCTGAGAGTTTCAGTCATAATTATACTTATAGGTACAAAAATAATAAGAGCATATATTACCAGCATTCTCATAATAGTACCCCCTTTAAAATTAATACTTAATCTCTGAAAGCAGATCCGACAATCTTATTACTTTTGATATCCACCAACTTTTGTACATTTCCAATTAAAGGTTCTTTTTTTGATTTGAACGTAATTAGATATACTTCTTTGCCATCAAAACTTTTATCTTCAAGTGTAAAAGTAGTTGAATCTTTTTTAGCGATACTTTTTTCTATCTTTCCATCTTTCCAAGTACCGATAATTTCATTTTGTTCTACTTTTGAAAGTTGTGTCCACACAATTTCTCGAACATCTTTTTTATTAATAGTTGAACTGTCTTTATTTCCGCAACCAACCATCATGCTAAATACTAATAATATTAAAGGTAGAAGTCTTATCCATTTTCTCATAAACGTTAATTCACCTCCATTTTTCTTTCTTATCCATTAGACGTAAATATTTGATGAAAAGTTCTCAACTAATATAGTTTAGTTTATTTTATTAAATTTGTTATATTTTACAATTATATCCTTACTTAACTATACAACATACTATTACAATTATCTATCAAAATTAATTACTACTTTTATTGCTGGATTATTTGCACATTCATTCATATCTATATCCAATTTAAGGTAATAATGATACAATTAAATAAATATTTTATGTAGACATAGTAGAATAATGACACGATGGTCATAAGTAGTTATAAATTAAAAACATATGGAGGTGTAATAAATGAATGCAGTTTTGACAGTAATACCAATTCTACTTATTAGGTATGGGCTTTTAAGTATAGTAAACAAAGAAGCACTTAACCGTGCGGGTCTCTTTGCTCCAGTAATCGGAAGAGAAAAAGTAGCATATTGGATTTATCAAATTTCAACCACACTTATTTTACTATATTTATTATTACTCAAAATCAAAGCTATATCTGATTGGTTTTACATAGGACTTATAATCTATAGTTTAGGAATTATTTTATATGGGATATCTATTATAAATTATGCTCAGCCTAAAATGAGTGGGATAAATTTAAATGGGTTATATCGAGTATCTCGCAATCCCATGTACATTGCATATTTTATTTATTTCTTGGGGTGTGTATTTCTGACTCAATCATGGATATTGCTTATGTTATTAATATGTTTTCAAATATCAGCGCATTGGATTATCCTTTCAGAAGAAAGATGGTGTATTAAGGAATTTGGAGAAGTATATTTAAAATATATGAATAGAGTAAGACGTTATATTTGATAATTATAATATAATTTCATTTGACCTTCTCTTGTTCATTAGAGTGTGAAATAAGTGTAACCAGTTATTTTGTTCATTCTCTTTAATGTTCTTCATTCATTGGTTTTGAATAAAGTTCTGCCCATACTGGAAAAAATCCAGCACTCACAGCAATATTTCGCGAGTGAAAATGAGATTCCACGGTTCCGTAAAACGGTATTTTTCCCCGTTTCAAAATCTCATCCTTTAATAGTGTAACCAAGTTTGTTCCTATACTTCTGCCACGGTACCCAGGTAAAACATCAATACCAATTTGCCACATAGTTTTACTATCTTCACTGGCTCCTGCCATACCCATTATGTTTTCTCCATCAAAAGCTGCGACTGCAAGCACATCTGCATGGTTTTTATCAAAAGCAAAAGCTTCTCTAAATCTATCATCATTCTCAAACTGCAAAATGTCTTCAGGCTCATACCATTTTACACTGGTAATAGGTTCTACACACGACGCATTAGGATTTGGTAAATAATAGTGGTGAATATCTGCTATTTCATGTCCAAATTCTTGTAATTCTTTATCTATTGCCCGTAGATTTGGATATTCAAAAATCCATGCAGCATCTGTATTTAGCAGCCTTTCTTCACACCAAGGCATAACTATAGGTGATGTACTGATAATTGCTTTGCCACCAAAACAGAGTAGTTTCAAAAAGCATCCATCATTACCATAAATACGTCTGCCATCAATAAGCTTGTTTTCAACTATTGTATTTTTTTCTTTTTCAAAATCAGACAATTGGCAATTATAATCAAGCGCTAACTGCGCCTTAGCAATTTGTAAAATTTCAGTTTTTGTATACATATTACCCTCCATTTTTATCACCTTCCGATTAACATGTCTCTTATTTATTTTTTAAATTTAGTATTTTATAAGTAATATAGGTTCCCATTTTATTTTCACTATCTGTAGTACAAAATAGCGCTATCTCATTTACAATGCAGTCGTGGTTAATTTTTTTATCATAAATGTTCTTGAAAATATGTTTATATACACTAGCAGGTTGGTTTCCTAATGCTATCGTTGAATGAAAATGGTATTTATCATTATTATCTGTATCCCATGAATGTTCAGTAATATATTTATAGATTTCATTATGCAATTCCCTTAGTTCTTTGCTTTCTTTAATATCCATCCATATAACACCAAAACCTTTTTCTTCATCACCAAATATTTTCAAATCAGTATCTGTAACTAAAACTTCAAATGGTTTTAGATTTTCTGCCACATAATCAAAATATTTCTCAACTTCTTCAATATTCTTTACTTCAAATATTGGGCCTAAGGTTATATGTTGAGGAAGCTTAGCAGCTATAAATCCTGTATTATATTTTCTTTCAAAATCAAATGCTAACTTTCTCGAATAGTTATGCATTTCGTTATCTACAAGCAATGCAAAACATGCTTTCATTTTAAAACCTTCTCTCTATACTATAAATTAATAAAATAATTTAACCATAATTATTATTTGACGCTTATAATAATAATTATTTTTCTATTGCCATATCATAAATCCCCCATTTGTCATTTCCATATGGGAAAATACCTTCACGATATTTCTCGTCTACAATTCCTGTTGCTTTGTAGCAAAAATGAGCAGAAAAATTATTATCAAATACGCCCAAAGTAACTCTCTTTACCTTTAATAAGTCAAAAGCATATTTTATTGCGAGAGATACCATTTCTTTTCCATATCCCTGTCCTCGGATTTGTGAATCTACAATAATAAATCCTAAGTGGATGCTTTCATTTTGGTAATCTGCCATACGCATTAAAAAATGGCCGACAGGTGTTCCTTCTTCATTAAGAGCTGTCATTATCCACCCATTATCATCATCTTCATAATTATGATAATACTCATTCAATTGCTTCTTAGTTAATGGATATGTAAATTTATCTGCACACCATTGTGTAAAAGTGAACTCATTGTTAAACCACTTTAAAATGTATTCAGAATCGTTTATTTTATATGGTCTTAAGCGGATCATATAATGTTTTTTGTATTATTCATTTAACTTTTCCCCCTCTTTATTAATATATTAAACTTCTTTGAGATCTACATATAGCTGATTGCAAAGTCCTTCTACATAATCACGTTTAGCGATAACAGAGAGCCATTCTTTGGGAATGCTTTCATAACCGTAATATATCCCCCCAAGGCCTCCTGCAACAGCAGCAACAGTATCAGTATCTTCACCAAGATTTACAGCCATAAGAACACAGTCCTTATAGTTTTTTGTATTCAACAAACACCAAATAGCGGCTTCAAGTGTATCAACTACATATCCGCTGCTTTTAATATTTTTAATAGGTATTTCAGAAAACGTCTTATTACTGAGCCGTTTATAATATAGCAGTTGATTTGCAAACTCATCATATTTTTTATAATATTCTACTGCATTATAAATACCCATTTCCACCGCTGACTCAAGGTCAGTATTCACTGTTAGCATATTCGCAACGGATATGAATATGCCACATGCAATTAAGCTACGTTTATGAGCATGAGTAAGTGATGAAACATTATGAATTATGTCCATGGCTTCATTATGTTCAGTAATCTCTGTTCCATAAATAGATTGTAGATAAAACAAAATAGGCAAAATTCTCATAAGTGATCCATTGCCGTTATCATTATCACTAAGTCCACCACACTCTAAAGGAGTTGTTCCTCTTTCAAAACAAAACAATGCTTTTCTCGTAGCATTTCCTACATCAAAAATATTTCCGTGTGCAGTGTAATCTCCGTTATTAATCCACTTTATAAATTTTGTCATTATATCATTGTAATCGAGCCCCTTAGAAAGGCTATCTATAAAGCATAATGTCATACTTGTATCATCAGACCATGTCCCAGCAGCCTGATTATGAGTGCCATAGGATCGCATATCAGTTACAGGGTTTTCACTAAGGGTTTCTCTGCTTTCAAATTCAACTGGCACACCTAAAGCATCAGCAACACATGAGCCCATTATCCCATTTAATATATTGTTTTTCATTATCTCACCTCTTTAATATTTTTAATAAAGATTACATTTGATTTAAGGTCTCTAGCCACTTCTTTACGCTTTTTACTCCACTTAGAATAATTACGTTTTTTTTATTTTTTAGAGCTTCATTAAACAGTTCTTTCCTTTCATTTTTCTTGTTAGGATAATCAAATAAAATATATTTCAAAATATCAATATCAATTTTTTCTATACACCCCTCGGAAATATCAGGACGCACAGTACCTCTATGTTTAAAATATCTTTTCAAGAATCTATATAAGCATATAAATCTATTTATTTTTAAGAAAATAATTATGTCACATTGATTATACCTGCCATCTTTTTTGCAACTACTAAACCTATTCCCCTCATATATCCATTTATCATTTTGTGTTATGCCTTTGGTTATTTCAATCTGTTCATTTCTTGGACGTACCTTCCAACCTGTCATCCAGAAAATTATATCGTTATAATAAACAGGTATATTAAGTTTAGCCCCGATAATATTAGCTAAAGTAGTTTTCCCTGGCCCAGATGAGCCAGTTATCCATATTCTTTGCATTTCAATTCCTCCAATATGAATCACTTAAATTCTCTATTGTTGTTAATTTGTTTAGCCCTATTACTAAATTTTATTAATTCTCATAAAACATTCTATTGATATAATTCAATAAACTTTAATAATTCTCCTTCAAAATTTATACAAAAAATTAAAAAACCCTGAGGTAATATTCTCAGAATTTTTTAACTGTTTTTTCACACACATATCATCTTATTTATGTTTGTTTTTTATAATATCTCTTTCTAAGAAGTATAAAAGTACTTCTGTACGTTCCTTTTGTCTCTTTTCCAAAAATTCAGGTGTCCAATTATAGAAACCTATTCCACTTTTACTTCCTAGTTCTCCTCTTACAACTTTATCCATTAACAGCTTAGAAGGTTCTGTATAATTACATAAATCTTTAAATAAGTATGAAGATATGTTGTTAAATATATCTAATCCTCCTAAATCTGCACTGCATAATGGTCCAGTCACAGGTAATCTTCTTCCATGTCCATATTCCATAGCTTTATCTACTTCTTCAGGTTTTGCCCAACCTTTTTCAACTATATATAAAGCTTCGCGAAGAAGTGCAAGTTGAAGACGATTCCCTATAAAACCTAAACATTCTTTTTCCATACGAACAGCTTTTTTGTCTATGAACTCAACCCATTCCAATGTTGTTGCTATAGTATCTTGTGATGTTTTTTCTCCAGGTACTACTTCTACTAAAGGCATTAACTGTGGAGGATTCCAAAAATGAGCTACAATAACCCTTTCTTTGTGTTTTGTATTTTTAGCTAAATCTGTTGGACTAAGTCCTGATGTATTGGACACTAAAATTACTTCTGGTGAACAAATTTCATCTAACCTTTGAAAAATATTTTGTTTAAGATCCAAATCTTCAGCTAAGGATTCAATTATAAAATCAGCATCTTTTGCTGCCTCCTCTATGGTTTTAACTCCCTTTATTTTACCTAAGATTTCTTCATAGCTTTTATCATCTAATTTTCCCTCAGTCTTTAAAAGATTTAAAGCATTTTTTATACTATTAAATCCTCTATTTAAACTTTCATCAGATCTACCATACATAACTACATTCAATCCTGCTTTTGCAGAAAGAAGCGCTATACCATGTCCCATAGTCCCAGTACCTAATACTGCTACATTTTTTATATTCATGTCTGCGTCCTTTCAATATATTGATTATTTATTGGAAAATCATAATTCCTGCGATTGCGACTATATTTCCAACGATGAATAACAACACAGAATAACCAATTAAGTCACGTATTTTTATTTTTGCAATTGCTAATAATGGTAGTGCCCAGAATGGACAAACAACATTCCAAATACTTTCACCCCAAGCAACTCCCATTGCAACTTTCCATGGTTCTACCCCTAGAGCACTAGCTGCTGGAAGCATGAATGGCGCTTGTACAGCCCAATGGCCCCCTGCTGAAGGAACAAATATACTAATTATAAGAGAAGAAAAATAACAAAATAGTTCAAATGTCTTTGCAGTTGCAACGCTTAGTAACCAATTTGAAATTAGAGTAACAAGACCACTTCCTACCATAATTCCCATTATTCCTGCGTAGAAAGGGAACTGAAGAATAATTCCACCAGCTGTGCTTGTGCCTTTATTAAAAGCTTCTACGTATTTAATTAATGATCCATGACATAATACTCCGGCTACAATAAATATTATTATTACCGAATTAATATTTAAGTTAAATCCCTTTTTCATAAAATACAATACTAAGAAACATAAACCCATAGCCCATAATGTTATATTTAAAATTTTACTTTTATCTAATTTATCTGCTAAAGTTAAGTTTGTTGTTGTTTCTACAGAGGTTTCTATTTCATCTTCTGCAAAAAGTGATGGATCTGCGACAACTTCTTCACCTTTTTTCGGCATCATAAGTAAACAAACAAGTGGGATAATTATAATTAACCCAGCGACTATAAATAAATTTTGTTTCCCAAAAATAGTCTGTGTGAGCGGAACTAACCCCATTGCCTTCTCTGCAAAGTGTCCTGGTGTATTAATTAATAAAGGTACTGATGCTGACAATCCACCATGTGTAATTATTATTCCAGAAAAAGCTGCCGTTACAATCAATCGGAAATCTGTATCTTTGTGATATTTAGCAGCTTCTCTCGCAAGTAATCCTCCTGCAATTAATCCAAGTCCCCAATTCAAATAATATAAAACCATGGATGCCAAAGCAATAAACAAAATTGTTTGCTTTGGAGTTTTGGGTATTCGAACCAATTTCTTTAAATATTTTTGTATTACATTAGATGATGCTAAAGCATATCCACTAATTAACATAAGAGACATCTGCATTGCAAATGAAAGTAAGTTAAATACACCGTTACCCCAATATTCAACGATTCCAAATGGAGTTGTAGGAGTGAAAATCAAAGCCATAACAGCTACAAATAAAGTAATAATCCAGGCTATAGTAAATGGGTTTGGTAAATACTTTTCCATGACTTTAAGAAAAAATGAAAGCATTTTTTTTATCATATTTTTACCATCCTTTTCTATATTAATTCCTTCTTTTAATATTGAATATTTTTGTTTATTTTATATAGAATTCTGAAGCTTTCAACTGATGAATCAATCTTCTATTAAATTCTTTTTTAAGTTTTTCAATTTCTTCTGGTTTATATTCATAGAAACCAGCTCCTGATTTAATTCCCAGCTTTCCAGCTTCAATTTTTTCACGTAATATTTGATTTGACTGCGTTGAGTTATCCATTTCTTTTAACAAGTTATCTCCTACTGTACACCAAATATCTAAACCACCAAAGTCAGCCACTTCTAATTGACCTGTTGTTGCATAACGAAATCCTGGACCAAATTTTAATGCCTTATCTATCTCAGCAGGTTCTGCAACTCCTTGCTGTATGAGAGAAAATACTTCCCTGGCTACTCCTTGCTGTATACGATTAGCAACAAGCCCTGGAACATCCTTTAGAACTTTAATTGTTTGTTTCTTTATTGATTTGAAAAGCTCCAACACTTCCTTAAAAATATCTTCTGGCATGTTCCCAAAGAATGATATTTCTACTATTGGCATTATAAGCGCTGGATTATACCAGTGATTGACTAGCATTCTTTTCTTTCGTTCATCGCTCACAGCTACCAGCATTTCATTTAATTTTAGGCTAGAAGTATTACTTGCAAAAATTGCATTTTCAGGTGCATACTTATCCAATTTAGAAAATAAATCTCTCTTTATTTCAATCTTTTCAGGTGTAGCTTCAATTATATAGTCTCTATCATTTGTTGCCATCTCTAAATCGTTAAAAAGTGTAATATTATTTAATGCTTTTGTAACAACTTCCTGATCAAATAGATTTTCTTCCACTAACTCTGACAATTCTTTTTCCATTGTCTTTTTTACGTTTTTTAATGTTTCTTCATTAGTATCAAATAAATTCACAGGATACCCATAAAGGGCAAAAGATTCTGCAATGCTATGTCCCATTGTTCCGGCGCCAATTACAGCTATTTTTTTAATCATTTTATATTTCCTCCCCTTTATTTTATACCTAATATTTCTCTTGCTTCTGCTGGTGTAGCAACTTCTTTATTAAATTCTTTAAGTATTCTAACTGCTCTTTCTACGACTTCTGCATTTGATTTTGCCACTCTTCCGTGTGAATAATAAATATTATCTTCTAGTCCTACACGAATATGTCCACCAAGAGCAATAGTTGCATAAAGAATTGATAAATGCTGTTGTCCTATGCCCAAAGCTGACCAAGTGGAGCCTTCAGGAATTAAGCTCTTTAAATAAACAAGATTTTCAACAGTTGCTGCAGTTCCGCCTGCTGCACCTAAAACAAGTTGATAATGCACCGGTGTATCTAGAACACCTTTTTTCACATAATACAATGTGTTGTAGATCATTCCCGCATCAAAGATTTCTACTTCTGGTTTAACCTTATTTTTTTGCATCTTCTTACCTAATTTTTCTAGGAATGGTGGTGTATTATAAAATACCGAATTATTCATCCAGTTCATTGTACCCGCATCATAAGAAGCCATTTCAGGTTTCAACTCATCTAAATGTAACATTCTAGTTTCATCTGTTGCATATATATCTCCAGAAGTTGTTAAGTTAATAATTACATCACAATCTTTTTTTTCTTTGATTAATTTCACAGTTTCTGCAAAACTATCTTTATTCATTGTTCCTTTACCTTGTTCATCAATCATATGAAGATGAACGATTGCTGCTCCAGCTTTCCAACACTCATATGCCTGATCTGCAATTTCTTGAGGTGTAGTTGGAATATTCGGGTTTTTGTCCTTTCTTGGGAAAGCTCCTGTCAATGCTGCTGTAATAATTGTTTTTTCCATCTTATAACTTCCTTTCATTTTAATTTATGTCTACAAAATTATATATAGCAAATGTGATGCCAATTCATTTTGCACTAATACATCAGCGTTCCTCTAACTAAATAAAGAGGAGTGATGATAAAATTCATCACTCCTTTTCCAAAATATTTCGTAAACGTTTGCATTTACTTATCTTGACATATGATTCCATTTGTAATCGTTTTTGATTCCATAAGTAATCACTAAGATCAGCTTCTAGCTATTAACAAGAAATAGGAGTTAGAATTGATGAAGTTAATCATCAATTCCAACTCCTATTTTATATTTGAGAAAGATTTATTCCTAATCTTTTGCATTTCTTTACAATTGTGGATTGGTTAATACCTATATGTTCAGCTGCTTTTCGTGTAGATCCATATTTTTTTATAGCTTTTGTTATAATGTTTTTTTCTAATTCTAGTACTGCTTGTTTAATATTAAGGTTGTCTTGTAATGTCCCTAAATTTAAATCATGCTTTTCTATACCAAGCAATAAAGCTATATCATTTTCTTCAATAATATTTTTCTGAGATATAACTACTACCCTCTCGATAAAATTCTCTAGTTCTCTCACATTACCTGGCCATTTATAATTTTGTAGCATCTTTAAAGAACCAGTAGTAAGTTGAACTTTTTTATTGTATTTTTTGTTATAAATATTTAAAAATTCGCTGATTAAATTTTCTATATCACCCTTTCGTTCCCTTAAAGGTGGTATATTTATAGGCACAACATTTAATCTGTAAAACAAGTCTTCTCTGAATCTTTTTTCATTAACTTCCTTCTTAAGGTCTTTATTTGTTGAGGCAATAACTCTAAAATCGATTTTTATCACTTTTTTACCACCAACACGCATGAATTCTTTTTCTTGCAACACTCGAAGTAGTTTACTTTGCATATTTAACGGCATATCACCTATTTCATCTAAGAGTATTGTCCCACATTTTGCTAATTCAAATAGACCCATCTTTCCATCTTTTTTTGCATCTGTAAACGCCCCACCTTCGTACCCAAAGAGCTCCGATTCCACCAATTCTGGCGGGATTGCTGAACAATTTACCTTTATAAAAGGTTTGTCTTTCCTATTACTATAATGATAGATTTCATCTGCAATTATTTCTTTTCCTGTGCCTGACTCCCCGGTTATTAAAACGGTTGTATCTGTTGGTGCGACTGTTTGAACAAGTCGCATTATAAACTGCATTTTTTCATCTGTAAAAACAGTATTCTTACATGACACTTGTTTGCGGCGTAAAAATTTTATTTCTTCTATTGATTTTTTTCCACGTTCTTTTAATTTGACAATCTTATTCTCCAGTTCTTTTAAATCAGTAAGGTCTCGGTTATTAATAACTACCAACTTAATATTTCCACTTTCATCAAAAATTGGGTTGCCTGTTACTAAAACATCTTTATTATTCTTTAATATTTTTCCAATGGAGTTTATTTCTTTTCTATTTTTTATAACCTCCATAGTTACCGCCCCTTTGTATATGTTCCCTCCACTAATAATATCTTTAACATTTCTACCTATGACTTCATTTCTGCTAATTCCTGTTGAATTTACATAGGCGTCGTTCACAAAGATGGTATTCCCCTCTCCATTAGAGATATATATACCATCATGTAAATTATTAGCAATATCCCTAAAATCAAGATAGTTGTCAATAAAAGTACTATAATTCATATTTACTAAATCAAATTTCTGTTCTAAAGCTTCTTTATATTGTGTGTTTATGTCCGATTCTCTAATAATTACCATCATATCCTGCATATAGTTCATAATTTTTTTAACTTTTAGTTCATCGCCCAATATTAATCACCACTCTCAAATAAAAATTTATTTTAAAGCACCTCTTATTGAAAATATTTCCTTTGTTATGTAGACATTACTTTTATTGTACTATATATTTTGAAATTATGCCTTAATTACAGAGTATATTTTTCTATAATATCAAATCACTCTAATAAAACAATAAAACAAACCACAAGAGGTGTTTTACTATGAGCTTTTTGAATCCTATATTGAAAAGAAAATACCAAAATTCAAAGTGATGAAAATGGAATCTTCTTACCTAGCATGGGTAGATATAAAAGAAACAAAACTAACTTCTACACAGGTAACTAACATTTTAGCTTCCAATGCTGGAGTTCTGGTAGAAAATGGAACCCATTTTGTTAAGAATGGAGAAGGATATATTAGGTTCAATTTAGGTACACAAAAATCAAATGTACTTGAAGCATTAAAACGAATGGAAGAGGTTTTTAATTAAATATAAATATATGAGGCCACATAATGAAATTAACTCCATTATGTGGCCTCATATCTATGTTGATCTATTTACAGTCTTTAGAGAGTTCATATAACTTACTTAGCTTCTTGCAAATATTTCTTGAAAATCAACTGCTTCAAGCTTCTCGCGTACTAGAAGTTCTTCAGCAACAGCATTAAGTTTACTCCTATTCTGAGTTAGAATTGTCAATGCTCTTTTATATGCTTCATCTATAAGTTTTTTTATCTCTTCATCTATTTTAAAAGCAGTTTCTTCACTATATTTTCTATCTTTACCCATGTCTCTTCCAAGGAATACTTCATCACTACCTGAACCAAATGCAATTGTTCCAAGATTGTCACTCATTCCATAATCCATTACCATTTTTCTTGCGATTGAAGTCGCTCTCTCAATATCATTGCTTGCACCAGTACTTATATCTCCAATTACTAGCTTCTCCGCAACTCTACCACCTAAGAGTCCTACAATCTCCTCTTCAAGTCTTGACCTAGACATATATGATCTGTCCTCATCTGGAAGACGCATTGTATATCCGCCAGCCCTTCCTCTTGGAACTATACTTATCTGATGTACAGGATCAGAATTTGGAAGTAAATTCATTACAATTGCATGACCTGCTTCATGATATGCTGTAAGCCTTCTATCTTTTTCAATTACTACCCTGCTTTTCTTTTCAGGTCCAGCCATTATTCTTGTAGCAGCTTCTTCAAGTTCACCCATTCCTATAAGTTTTTTATCTCTTCTCACAGTTAAAAGTGCTGATTCATTCATTAGATTTTCAATGTCTGCACCTGTAAATCCGGGTGTTCTTTTAGCAAGAACGCTAAGATTAACTTCTGGTGCAAGATGCTTATTTTTAGAATGAACTGCTAGAATTTCTTCTCTACCTTTTCTATCAGGTACTCCAACAAGTATTTGTCTGTCAAATCTACCTGGTCTTAATAGTGCTGGATCTAGTACATCTGCCCTATTTGTAGCTGCAATCATTATTATTCCTTCATTTTCTCCAAAACCATCCATCTCAACTAACAGTTGGTTTAATGTCTGCTCTCTTTCATCATTTCCTCCACCAACGCCTGCACCTCTTTGCCTTCCCACCGCGTCAATTTCATCTATAAAAATTATACAAGGAGAGTTCTTTTTTGCTTGTTCAAATAAATCTCGTACTCTAGAAGCTCCGACTCCGACAAACATTTCTACAAAATCTGAACCTGAGATGCTGAAAAATGGAACTCCCGCTTCTCCTGAAATAGCTCTTGCAAGAAGTGTTTTACCAGTTCCTGGAGGTCCTATTAGTAAAACTCCCTTTGGTATACGAGCACCCATTTCCAAATATCTTTTAGGCTGCTTTAGGAAATCAACTATCTCTGCAAGCTCAGCTTTTTCTTCATCTGCTCCTGCAACATCATTAAAACTAACTTTTTTTGCATTAGGATCAGCAAGTTTTGCTTTGCTTTTCCCAAACTTCATTACACCGCCGCTTCCGCCAGCACCCTTAGACTGCTTCATAAATACAAACAAAAATCCTAAAGGAATTAATATCATTAGTATAGTAGGCAAATACTCTAACCACATTGGAATAGTTGGTGGTTTTATGTACGTTTCCTGAATAGTTGGAGTCTTTGGATGATCTTTTATGAATTGAAACAGTCTAGCAGTTGGAACAATGGTTTTATATGTAGATCCATTTTTCAAAGTTCCCGAAACTGTCATCTGATCTTCATGAACCACGAAGCTCTTTATAGTATTATTTGTCCAATCATTCTGAAATTGGTTAAAATTAATAATTGTTGAAGTCTGATCTGTTTTAGCAAGCATAAATACTGCAATAACAACGAAAACTATAGTCCAAACAGCAATACCTGATAATTTTTTCATCAGAAAACCACCTCTCTTTCTCAATATATTCTTAAATATATTACTATATTTTTTCTAAAAGCTAAGAATAAATTTCTTCTCTAGTTTTAGAGGATAATAAGACATTTTAGATTTTCTAAGTCCAACAATGCCCAAGTCTTGTTCCCTATTTATTATTTCTGAATTATTAAAACATTTATCTATCAATGTTTTTGCGATAAAACTATATACACCATTTACACTTTTATCACCTTTTTCAATATGAATTACAGCAAGTTTTTCATTTAAACTCTCCCCAATACTAAATGCTGCTACTTTTCCATCAACATATACTGCTACTCCATTAAGATTTAATAAATTCATATTATTAAGTATATCCTTTATTGCTAAAAGTTCATAATAAAGTTTAATATCTTTTTCATTTGTTTCTTCAAACCACTTTTCAGCGGCAATGCTAACATCCTTAATTACTTTTTCATCACTTATTTCAACTACCTCATAATCATAGGTCTTAGTAAAAGCGTTATAGTGATTCTTTTTTGAATGAAGCTTTTTTCCTGATAAAGTCATAAGTTTTTTGGCTTCATATAAATAATCAAAATTATCTCTATCTTCTTCTATACAAAATTCATTTTTTTTGTTAAGTAAGACATTAAATTCCTCTATAAAGCTCTCCTCTAGATCTTTAAATAAATATTTCATATCATTTTCTTGTCTATATGCTTTTAATCGATCTATAATTTCCTCCAAGTCTTTCTTATCATACCCTAAAGGTTGCATAAAATGATAGTTTCCATCAAAATCCTTCTTTTTTATTATAAGAGCTTGTTTATATATGGCGTACTGAACGTCACAAGCATCTTTCCAAATATATAAACTTGTAAAAGAATATTCACAGCTCAAGAATTTGTATGGATATATATATTTGTCTATACTTTTTTTATCTTCTAAACATAATTTTTTAAATATCATAAATTTTCCACCCTTCGATTCCTATCATTCATAAGTGTGAGTATATCATAGCCATTATCAAAACACAATAGTTTCAAAACTATTTTGTTCAGTTATGTTGAAAAAGTATTTGCATTGTGTTATATTTATAGAAAACAGAGAACGGGGGCTAGGGGATGGATATAATAAACAAATCCAATTTAATTGAAAATGTAGAAGTAAAAGTCCCTACTAAGCTTGGAAGACCTGTAGATAAACAACGTGATCTCGCTATTCTTAGGGCCGCTTTAGAGCTAGTAGCGGAGCAGGGATATGATTCGGTAACCATGGACGCTATTGCACTCCGGGCACATGCAGGAAAAGCTACCTTATACCGTAGATGGAAATCTAAACCATATCTTATGGCAGAAGCCATAACACTCATGATGCCTTGTGAGCAAAAGGTTAATCATGAACGTTGTGGCGACAATTTAAGAGATTATTTATGTGAATTACTTAGCATATATTTTGGGATAAGAGACGAAGTTAGGCAAAAGGTAATGCTGTCAATAGCAACAGCAATAAGCAGCGACAAATCATTATCTAAAGCGATCCACTTGGATTGTATAACTAATCAAACATGTATATTTAGTGATGCCATTGAATGTAATATAAATAAGAAATTAGAGGACCAACAATTGAAACTTCTCGCCGATGTGGGCCCAGCATTATTATTTTATCAACTCATAATTACTGGAGAACCCATTAAAATTGAATATGTAGAGCATATTGTTGATGATTTAATAATTCCGCTTATAAAACTAAATAAAGAATAAAAAACAACGCTGACCCTATATTTATATGGATTAGTGATGTAAAAGTGCCTATTCTGATATAGTAGCATATTATGAATCAGCAATATTTTTTAAAATTATTGCGTAAGGAGAGATGTGTTTTGGACACGATAAGTCTTCAAATTCAAAGAAAAATAGCTGGCACAGTAAATATAAATTCTAATGTAATATTTGATACACTTGTGGATAGTCATAGGTCTATAGTTTATGATTCACTAACTGGTCAAATAGTAATAAACAAAGCAGGGAGATATTTTATCAATTGGTCGATATCAACCCAGGCATCTTTAGACTCTAGCAATATAAATTTTTCAATACAAACTTCTCAAGGAGATGATTTGATAGGAAACTCACCTATTAAACCAGGTGAGTTTATAGGTTCTGCTATTATACAAGTTGATTCTGCTCCAATAGCATTAAGATTAATTAATAAAACTTCTAATAGTGTAGTTTATTCTACGTTGGTCCCGATTGTTGCAAATTTAGAGTTAGGTGAAATACCAATTTAAATTGAGATTTTGAATTTAAAATATAATAAACAAGGTTTTCGGTTATATTAATATCGAAAACCTTGTTTATTAGAATAAAAGCTTTAATAAATTATATACAAATTTTTGTTTAACCTAATGAGAACTAATAATTCCTCCCTTTGATGAATCCAATCTTCCTAACATCGCTAGTAATTGCTTTTATTAATTTCTATTAGTTTCCCTGTCCCATTCTCTGTATAACCTAGTGTACCTCTCTTTGGATCTAATCCCACTATATCTGTTATTACTCCTGTTTTTTCTGAATACTTCGCACTTTTATTTACACGTTTTTTATAGTAATCCTTTATAATATTAAAAATGTCAATATTATTGCTATGGGTTAAATTATAGCTGTTATTTTCTTTAATATTCTTAAAGTCGTTATTTTTTGGTTTACCAGCTGTTAACACTTCTCCTATTATATCAAGTATAATTCCAAATGCGCCCTCACTCATTTTTAATACCTCCTGTTTACTACTTAAATAAAAATATGATTTTCAACTGTACATTATATTCATTATATACTTACCAACTTCATATTAGCTATTATTTAAATTTTATATAATGATATATTTTTTAATTAACAAAAAAATCTCAATTATTAAGCAAATTGAACGATATTAAAAGAGAGAAAAATAATGTTTTATCGGAGGAGTGAAATTAATGAAATGGTTTAATAATTTAAAGATGGTTCAAAAACTAGTCTTATCATTCGTTTTAGTTTCATTTTTCATTGGAATTGTCGGGTTTATTGGAATGTATAACATGAATAGTATCAATAAAAATATAAATAATATTTATGCCAATGATTTAATAGGTGTTAATGCTATCAATAATGTTAAATCAAATTCAATTCAAGGAGAAAAGGATGTATTGTTACTTCTTAATCCTGAAAACAAAAATGATCTTCAAGTAATCAAAGCTGATAATGCAAGTCTAAAAACTAAAAACGATGCACTTATTAAAACCTACAAAAATACCATAACTAATGAGTTAGCAAGCAAACAATTTGTTGGGTTCGAAAAATCAGTGGCAGACTATCGTGTTGTAAGAGATGAGTTAATTAAAAATGTTGATCAAGGTAATTATGTTGAAGCAAATAAACTCAAATCAAGCTTTTCCGACCTTGCCGCTATTAGAATTACATGGTTAGACAAAGAGATAAAATTAAGTATGGATATGGCAAAAGTTGATTATGACAAAAGTCAATTATCGTACAGCAAAGCATCTGTTCAAATTATAGTGATAACCGCTCTAGGACTATTTGTTGCTATTGTTTTAGGTTTAATAATTTCCATTTCAATTTCAAAGCAGATAAAAAAGGTTTTAATCGTAGCTGAAGCTCTAGGAGAAAATGACTTATCAAAGACTGTTAATATTGATAATAAAAGTGAGATAGGAAATTTGGCAAAAGCAATAAATAAAGCTATAACAAACTTAAAAACATTGCTTATAGAAATATCAGAAAGTGCCACTGATATTAGCGCTACCAGTGAAGAGTTATCTGCTACAACAGAAGAAATATCAGCAAAAATGGATATTGTCAATGAATCAGTAAGACAAGTATCATTAGGAGCAGAACAGTTAAGTGCTACAACGCAGGAAGTAAATGCAACCACAGAAAGTATTGCAGTTAATGTGGCCGATGTGACTTTAAGAGCAAATAATGGGACTAACATTGCAAATGATATAGAGTTAAAAGCAAATGAAGTTAAAAGAAGTGCTGAAAATAGCGCTAGTAGCACAAATAAATTATATTTAGAGAAGCAAGAAAATATATTAAAAGCAATTGAAGATGGCAAGATTGTTAGTGAAGTTAAGATAATGGCTGATGAAATAGGAAATATAGCAAGTCAGACAAATCTTCTCGCACTTAATGCAGCTATTGAAGCAGCAAGAGCAGGAGAACATGGTAAGGGTTTCGCTGTGGTTGCTGATGAAGTTAGAAAATTAGCTGAAGAGTCAGAAATTGCAGTTAAAAGAATTCAAGAAGTTACTGAGAAAGTTGATAAAGCATTTCAGAATCTTTCCATCAACGCACATGATGTATTGAGCTTTATTGATAATAAAGTTAAACCTGACTATGATTTGTTTGTAGATACAAGTAATCAATACGGTGAAGATGCTATAGTATTTAATAAGCTATCCTTCGATATTGGAAATTCAATGACTATAGTAAATGAAACTGTATCTGAAATTCAAAAAGCGATAGAAAATGTATCAGCTACGGCCGAGGAATCAGTTGCGAGCTCAGAGGAAATATTAGCAAGTGTTAATGAATCCGTTATGGCAATTCAAGAAATAACGAAAGCTTCTCAAAATCAAGCAATACTCGCCGAGAAACTAAATGTTATGGTTCAAAAATTTAATCTGTAAAACAAATAAGCTAATCCATTAATTTGTAAATGGATTAGCTTTTTTTGCCTACTACTATTTTGTAGCTGCAGTTGTTGAATCTACTTTTGCAGGTTTTGTTGCATTTGCTGCTTTTGTTGCAGCTGCTGCATTTGCTGCATTAGTTGCTGCTACTTTCGCTGCATTCGCAGCATTGGCTGCATTTGTTGCTGCTACTTTTTCTGCCGCTGCTTTCTCTGCCGCAACCTTTTCTGCTGCTACTTTTACTGCTGCTGCTTTTTCTGCTACTACTTTTTGTGCTGCTACTTTTGCTGCAGCTACCTTTACTGCCGCTACTTTTGCTGCTGTTGCTTTTACTGCCACTGCCTTTGCAGCTGCTACTTTTGCTTCAGCCGCTTTTGTTTCCGCTTCTTTAGCACCACATCCTACTAATAAAGTAGCACCTATAAGTATTGATAATATCATTGCTTTAATTTTCATATAAAAACCTCCAAGATTATCTCTCCATTAACATGTTGTATTATTGAACAATCTCAGTATAGCATATGTGTTAAAAGTATCACAAGTCGAATTATGTCTAATATGTTATGAAATGTAACTACAAAAAGAACAAAATCTCTCTATGGTCAAATAAGAAGTAATTTTGTTTTTAAAATACCTAATTTGCTAATAGTATCGACTAATTATCATTAATATTATTCTTAGAAAACATTTTTGTAATATATGTTATACACAATCCGAAAATTATAAACCCTACTGGTCCACCATAATTCTTTAAAATTGGAATAATTGCTTCCGAAAAATTCTTAGCTCCTGCAACATCTCCCCATCCAGCACCAAAGAATGCTAATATGCCTAATACAAAAACAACAATTGAAGCCGTTATTACAGATGCTTTTGATTTTAACATTACAAAAGGAGGTACATTACCTTTAAGCCTAAATACTAAATATGCATATGCAAGAACAATATAAGGTATTGCAAGGGATAAAGCAGATAGTGTAGTTAATAGATTAAAGAATTTATCTATATTATTAAGTCCCGCAAGTGGCACAATTATTAATACTAATAGTACGGCACATTGAACCCAAAGTGCATTAACCAATGTTCCATCTTTGCGTTTTTTAGTTAAAAATTTAGGAAATGTCCCACTAGGAACTTCTGAGAACATAGCTCTAATTGGGGATTCGAGCCATACTACGAATGCTGCTATAGATGATATAGTTAAAATAAATGCATATATTTGAACAAATATTTTACCATTTAAACCCCAGTTTTCTGCTAATATCTTGTAAACAACATAACCTGCATCCTTGACGCCAGCTTTAGTTATTAATTCAGGTGAAGCAACCAAGCATATTGCCAGGGATCCCAAAATATATGCGCCTGCTACAAATGCAGTTGCTATAATAACGGCCCTTGGAAAAACTTTTTTAGGGTTTTCGACATCCTTTATATATGTCCCCGCTACCTCAGCCCCAGCAACAGCAAGAATTAACCATGAGAAAGTTGAAAAATAACCAGCATCAAATTTAGGAATAACTGTAGCTGGTGTGAAAGCTGTAGCTGATGGCTGTTTGCCAATTAATACTCCCACAACTGCAAATAATATAAATATTACTGTAACTGCTAAAGTTAACTTTCCTCCTAAATCACTTATTTTAGAGAATCTTTTAACTCCAGTTGTAGCTATGTATGTTAATGCTATTGCTAGTCCAAGTCCTATCCAAGGCAACAAATATGCATTTGCATCGTTAAATCTATTTTCACCAAAAAGAGTCCAAGATATCATAACTGGAATTCTTGAAAAAACCATCTGCAAATAGAATAAGTTAGCAACAAAGTATGACCAAGTACCTATAAACGCCCATCTTGGACCAATTGAACATTCTATCCACGTGTATAAACCGCCTTCTTTGTCTTTATTAGCAGAAGCCAGTTCTGCTATCATTATTGATAAAGGGAGAAAAAATAATAGGGCAACTATAAGCCATGATGGAATAGCGGCCGGCCCAAGTGTCACTGCATTTGATGCAATATTTCCGAATCCAAAGGTTGGTACAAAAATTAACATTACCAAGGTCCACAAACCAAGTTTTTTCGTGTTGTTCATAATTTCACTCCTTAATTTTATAGTCAATGTATATATTTCTACAAAATGTGCTAAATTCCTCTTATAAATCTATACCAGTTATCATTTAAATGAGCTGTGTTACTTATCTTATCCATTAGTTATATAAATTAAATAAATTAGTTTATTTAAATAACATTTAATATTTTCTCTTATATATTCTTTTTAAAATGACAAATGGAAAAAATAATGAACTAGTTGACATACCATATTTCCCAGCTATATCCTCAACTTTTGAAGCAGCCATGATTACACCTATTCCCAAAAATATTTTTGTTATATCAGTTGCTATGAGAGCTAGTCCTATATAAAGTAATGCTGTTTGTAGTATATTGTTAATGCAATAGCTACAGTTTGTTTACACCAGTCCATAAAGCCATCAGTGTTACCACTAGGTATACTGAATAGGTATAAGTATCCAACCATTATATGAGCCAAATACATACCTCCACGCTTTAATATTTGTATTAAGCAAACTAGTATTGAAATTATTACTGTTACAGTAATAATTAAAACCCATAACACTCCAAAACTTACAGAGCTCATTCCAGTAGCCACATTATCTAGTGATTGCTTATAATTTGGTGTTGATGTTATTTTACAAACTAGGTCATTTATTGTTGTCGATAGTGCATATACCCGTATTACTCCGGCCTTTAAAAATAATATTGCAATTAGTCCTTTGAAGATATTAACTATAAGCATATGAACATTTATTGATTCACTTTCTAAATAAGATATATACACATTTACAATTGCAAATAATATTCCTACCGCTAAAAGTATCCACCCTATATATTCCATTAACTTTAAAACATTATCTACAATATTATTACTAAATAAGTCAATTGAAGCTTCTGACATATATTTTAAAACATCACCAGCTCCCTCAAGTATCTTCTCCTTTAGCCATCCAAATATTATATCCATTTTTCACCCCCTAATTTATTAATGCCCAACCCCAACTTGGGAATGTCATTACTAAAATTATTCCTGCTATTAGGATCACAATATGTGCTAGGTCTACACCACTTCCACGCCTATATGCAATGGTTGATTTTACTATTGCAATTAATGTAATTATCACAAGTATTAGTGAACAAATTGGTACAATAACATTATTTACAATAGGGCGGGCTTGTCCTTCAAGTTGACTTTTAGCACTTATCAATGCACTATTAGGGTCAGCAAAAACTTTTTGCGAAGTTGATAACATAATTAAGCCAATACTGGCTCCTATAATTTCAATTTTAGATAATTTTTTCTTCATTATTTTCTCCTCCTTAGTTCAAATAGATTTCAATTAACAAAAGACATCCTATTAATTAACGCTAATTAATATATTTACTATAATGGTTTCATATTTTGAATTTATTGTAGAAAATTGTAGGAAATTGTTGGGCATTCTTCCTTATATAGAATATAGGACAAAAAAACAACACTGTCAAATAACAAAGCCATACTATATTTTTATATTTATAAAAAAAACAACAACTAATAGTTGTTGTTTTAATATTTTAGACAAGGCTCAAAGCCTGCCTATACAAGCTCTCATAGCTACAATGAGAGAGCAATGAATTACTCTCTTCTTGTATTTTTGTAAAATCTTAATTTTAATGTTAAATTAAATTAACTTAAATTAACCTAAATTTGCTTGAATTTATTCTATTATATTTGAAATTTTTAAATGTTTCAATAATTATAATATTACTACCTTAATTAGTTATAAAACCTATATCTTTTTTTATATTACTAATAAGTTTTGTAATAATGTGTTAAAATATATAGTGGGTGTAACCCTAGCTATGACACTAAGCGGGAGGTACTATAAATTGATCAAGGTTTTAATTGTTGAAGACGATCCAATGGTTGTAAAATTTAATAAATATTATTTAGGACAAGTTGGTGGCTTTGATTTAAAAGGAACTGCTGCTTCCGCAGACGCAGCTTTTAAAATTTTAGAAAAAGAGCCTATAGATTTAATATTATTAGATATATACATGCCCGGAATTAATGGGCTTGAGCTACTTTCACAACTTAGAAAAACAGATAAAAATATTGATGTTATTATAGTAAGCGCAGCTAAAGATAGCATAAGTATAAAAAAAGCTCTACAGTATGGGGCTATAGATTACCTGATTAAACCTTTCGAATTTGAACGATTTGATTCGGCATTATCATCTTATAAAAACAGAGAAAAATTTATGAAGAGTCAAAAGGATATGAGTCAAGAGGAATTAGATCTTCTACTTCATAATGAGCAACAGCATACCCTTAAACCTTTTCCTAAAGGACTTGATAGAAACACTTTAAATCTTGTATGGAATAAAATTTTAGAAATAAATGATACACCTTTTTCAACTGATGAATTAGCATGTCTTTTAGGTATATCAAGGGTTTCTATTCGGAAGTATCTAAACTTTCTTGAGGAAATAAAGTCTTTAACAAAAGAAGTAGTTTATGGTTCTTTAGGCAGACCAGTCAATAGGTACAAGTGCTCAACGTCAAACACGAATTCTATTAATAATTATCTATAATGTATTGATATGCACTTTTTTTAATTACATAACACTTTATAAAGTTTCATATACTATTAAAATTTCTCTGATTCTTTTATTATTATCATTATAGTAAAGAAATGGTATTAATAAAAATAGGAGGTATTTAATATGCAATCAGATGTAAACGTTCAACCAAAAAAACCACAAAGTCCTTTTTCTAAATTTATTACTTTAAAGATTGGTGTTGTTCCATTACCCTTGTATCTTGTTATAGCTTTTATTATCTTTACCGCTTCAATCAACAAAAAACTTCCAGCAGATATGATTGGTGGTTTTGCAACAATCATGATTATGGGTATATTTTTAGGTGAGTTAGGTAAAAAAATACCAATATTAAAAAATATCGGTGGACCCGCAATATTATGTTTATTCATTCCATCTTATATGTTATATGCTCACATTTTAAATCCAACATCCGTGAAAGCAATTACGGCTGTTATGAAAACATCTAACTTCTTATATCTTTATATTTCTGTTTTAGTAGCCGGAAGTATACTTGGAATGAATAGGAAAATATTAATTAAAGGTTTTACACGGATGTTCGTTCCTTTAATTGTTGGAACAATTGCAGCTATAGCAGCTGGAATACTTGTAGGGTTAGCCTTCGGATATACACCTTACAGAACTTTCTTCTTTATCGTAATGCCGATTATAGCAGGAGGTATAGGTGAAGGAATATTACCTCTTACATTATCATATTCACAAATTCTTCAGCAAGGTCAGCAAGTCTTTGTAGCACAAATGATTCCAGCTGCATTACTTGGAAATGTTATAGCCATTGTTTCAGCAGGATTATTAAAACGTTTAGGTGAAAAGAAACCAGCTCTTACTGGTAATGGTGTGTTAGTTAAAAGTGGTAATGATGATATGATAGATACCACTGAAGAAAAATCAATAGATCTCTCATTAATGGGAGCCGGACTATTGATTGCTTGTACTCTATTTATTTTTGGTAGTCTTGCAAGTAAATTCATTCCAATTCCCGGACCAGTTATTATGATTTTCTCAGCAGCACTATTAAAAGTATTAAAGTTAATGCCAGAAAAAATGGAACAAGGTGCAAATCAATTATATAAATTTATATCTGGTTCTTTAACTTTCCCACTAATGATTGGATTAGGTGTACTATTTGTTCCATGGGCAGATTTAGTACATGCCATTACTCCATCATACGTTGCAATATGTTTATCCACGGTTTTAGCTATGATTGCTTCAGGATATTTTGTAGGAAAATATGTAAATATGTATCCTGTAGATGCTGCAATTGTAACTTCATGTCATAGTGGACTTGGCGGAACTGGAGACGTAGCAATATTATCAGCTTCAAACCGAATGGAATTAATGCCTTTCGCACAGATTTCTACTAGAATTGGCGGAGCTTCAATGGTCGTCGTAGCAGCGTTACTCATGAAATTCCTTTCTTGATAAGTAAATTAAATTAAGAAATATACATGAATAAAGTTTAGGAATAGATTTAGGTATTAAAATAATTTAAAAATTCAAAAATGGGATGCTTAATTGCATCTCTTTTTTGTATATAATAATTTAAGAAATAAATATATAATGAATATAGTGGAAAACTAAAATTACAAGAAAGAATGAGGTAATAAAAATGAAAAAAACAATTAAGTTACAAACAAAGCTCACTATATTAATAACAATACTTGTCTTTATTTCAATTTCCATAATTATATTTTTTGTAACCTCTTGGATGACAAATAATATCGAAAGTAAGGTTAAAATAAATACAATGAATGTTGCTGAAATGGTGGCTAATTCAACCGAAGTAAAAGAATCATTAGAAACAAAAGATAAACATAAAATTATAGGACCTTATGTAAATACTTTGTTAAAGAGAATTAATGAAATAGAATATATTATCGTGGTTGATATGAATGGAACACGATATTCTCACCCAAATCCTAAGATGATAGGAAACAAATTTGTTGGTGGAGATGAGTATAGAGCTTTAAAAGATGGAGAAACTTATTTTTCCGAAGCTACAGGAACCTTGGGAAAATCCTTAAGAGCCTTCACTCCGATTTATGATATAAGTAATAAGAAAGAAATTGGTTTTGTGGCTGTAGGAACACTAACCCAAAGTATTCAAAATTCAAAACATACTGCTCTTTTGTATTTAATTTTTATTTCATTAGGAAGTTTAACTGTAGGCATAATAGGGGCATCATTATTAGCTCAAAATATAAAAAAAACATTACTTGGTCTAGAACCACAAGAGATAACAAAGCTTTATAATGAAAAAATGAGCATAATTGATGCCATTCACGAAGGACTAGTAGCAATTGATAAGAGTGGCCAAATTACCCTTATTAATGATTCCGCGCTTAAAATATTACAAACAGAAGATAAATATAGTAAAAATCAAATTATAGGTCAAAAAATGGATGTTCTATTCCCAACTACTCGTTTATTATCCATACAAGAACTAGGAATATCTGAATTTGACAAAGAACAACATATAAATAACACTTTAATTGTGACTAATAGAGTTCCAATAAAAGATGGGAAGAAAATCATAGGTGCAATTGCAACTTTTAGGGATAAAACTGAGTTAACTAATCTAGCTGAAGAACTAACCGGGGTAAAACAAATTGTTGAAGCGCTTAGAGCGAACAATCATGAATTTATGAATAAACTTCATGTAATACTAGGTCTTATACACATTGGAGAATTGGAGGAAGCTAAAAAATATATTACTAACATTACTGTTAAAAAGCAAAAACTTTTAAGTGAGGTTACAAATAAAATTAAGAACCCTACCATTGCAGCATTAATGCTTGGAAAATTCAGTAGAGCAAAGGAATTAAAAATAAATTTAGTCATTGATAAAGTTACAAATCTTGAGAATGACCTTGAAAAAATTTCTAATAATGCCTTAGTGACGATAATCGGAAATTTAATAGAAAATGCTATGGAAGCGACTAGTAAAAATATAAATGATAATAGATCTGTTAATGTTAGAATTCAAGAAACCACAAATAAGGTCAAAATTATAATTCAAGATTCAGGAGTTGGAATAAAAAAAGAATACATAAATACAATATTTGAAAGAGGATATACTACAAAATCAGGAAGTTCTGGAATTGGGCTAGCTCTGGTAAAAGAGGCTATTGATAACTTGCAAGGTGAAATAACTGTAAAATCGGAACTAAATGAAGGAACTATAATTACAGTTATATTACCTATGTGATTTGTGCTTTTAGTTGATATTATTAGTATTTATGTAATAAAATTTATCGCTTATTTTAAAACCAGAATTAGCTGAGAGTTTATTTAAGTTACTTAGTAAATTTATCTTAGAATCACCTGTTAGTGGCGTTGGACAATAGTCATTAGTATAATCAACTGAAGATATACTGCAAGGGATTACTCTTACACCTATAGCTGTTAAACTATTATTAGTGAACCGTAACTTACTCTGAAAAATAAAGGTTGTCTTATCACTGGGATTAGAGTTTCCACCAAAGCAGAAATTTCCCAAACTATAGGCAATAATCCTATCCTTATATTGTTCAATGCCTTGAATTACATGGGGGTGGTGTCCGAGTATTATATCTGCCCCGTTATCAATAGCAAAATGTGCAAGTTCCTTTTGTGCATCTATTGGATAATACTGACTTTCGTTTCCCCAGTGAAAATTTATGACTATAACTGAGTTAGTCTTTTTTAATTCTACAATATCTAATTTTAATTTATTTAAGAAATCTTTGTCTAAAGACCAACCTCTATAACCTAGAAAACCAAAGGATTGTCCCTTTATTTTTGTTATCCATTTAGATCCTTCTCCAAAGTAGTTAATCTTTTCTTTTTCAAGAGCATTTTCTGTGTCCTTAAATCCTTTTTCTTTATAATCATAAATATGATTGTTAGAAATATTCACCCCTTCAATGGAACCGAGAGTTAGACTTTTAGCATAGTCGCTGCTGGCTTTAAAGTTAAACTGCTTATCCGCTCTGTCATTTGAATCAGTAAATGTTGTTTCTAGATTAGCGATTGTAACATCGTCCTTGCTTAAAATATTATATACATTTTTAAAATAATAAGAAAAATTGTTATTAGGCTTAAGTGCCATAGCAGGAAGAGAATTTGAATAACCAAATTTACTATCAGTACCTATTGTGCAGTCTCCTACAGCAGATAACAGTACTTCTGTATTTGTATCTTGTGCTTTAACAGAATCAACAGGTTTCTTAATATTATTAGAAGTAGTTGCAATAAGTGGTTTCTTCGTAATCTGATTAACCTCCCCCTTCTTGCTGGAAAAGAAAATAGTTTTAATAGCAACAAATACTAGAATTATAGAGAACAATAGTAATAATTTTTTAATTACCTTTTTTCTTTTAGATTTTCGACGTCGTGATTTTTTCAAAACAACCCCTCCATTGTTTATTACCTTATCTAAAGTATTAATGTCCTCTACCCAAGATGGGTTACTACAACATTACTTTTATTAGTATTATATATAATATAACATAATTATTAACATTTACATCTATTTTTTTTGCCAAGAGTTAAACATAAAGATTAACGAAATTACTACCATTAAAGGTGTAACGAATACTTCAATTTCAATTGTTTGTATTTTGAGTCATCCTACTAAAATTCATCTAATAACGGGAACCATAAAAAATCCACCTTTTCAAGTGGATTCTTCCTATTTGTGAATGCTATTAAAAACACTAGTTGTTACACTAAGTTTGATTTTTTTCTTCATATTTGGACCCCCATGGATTTCCTTTATGCTAAAACTAACTCTTGAATTGATTTTCCTGGTGGTACAATCGGAAATACCCCTTCGTCTTTATCTATTACACAATCTATTACTATTGGTTTTCTTACCATTTTTATGGTATCAAGTAGACTTTTTAATTGTTGCGAAGTTGTAACCCTGTACCCCTCGATACCATATGCTTCTGCGAGTTTTACATAGTTTACTTCATCGCCAATATCTGTTTCAGAATATCTTCCATTGCTAAACATTCTCTGCCATTGCCTTACCATTCCCAAGGTATGATTATTCATGATCACAGTAATTATAGGAAGTTTATACTTTGAAATTGTTTGTAGCTCATTGCAACTCATTCTAAAACTTCCATCACCAGTTACCAAAAGTACCCTCTTGTCCATTTGTCCCATTTGACTTCCGATGGCGGCACCAAGCCCAAATCCCATAGTCCCGAGGCCTCCTGAGGTTATAAATGTTCTAGGAAGCTTAAAGTTCCATTGTTGAGCTGTCCACATCTGATGTTGTCCAACATCTGTTGTAACAATTGTATCTTCCTCAAGAGCTTCATTTAAACATTGAAGCACATCACAATGTGTAAAACCTATTTCAACCTTAGTGTTGTTTTGGAAGTTTGCTAACTGAGCAACCTTCCAGCCTGCTATTTCGTCATGCCAAGGCTGCCCATATTTCTGCTCCATATAAGATAGCAAAGTTTCCAAAATTGTATTCATATCTCCAACTAAAGATACATCTACTGCCTTATTCTTATCTATCTCAGTTTCATCAATATCAATTTGAATGATTTTTGCACTTGGGGCAAATTTATCTGCTTTCCCAATTACTCGATCACTAAATCGTGCACCAATTGCTATAACTAGATCACTATTTGTAACTGCTAAATTTGTTTCACGAAAACCATGCATTCCTACCATTCCCAATGATAGTTTATTATCTCTTGGAATCGTGCCAAGTCCCATCAATGTATTGACAACAGGGATATCCCCAAGTAAAGCAAACTCACATAATTTAATTGAAGCATTGGCTGTTTTAATTCCGCCGCCAGCATAAATTATAGGTTTTTTTGCGGACTGAATCATTTTAACTGCTTCTTGTATTTTTACCATGTCTAGTTTGACATCGGTTTCTTGTATTTTATCTTTATTTTCCACCTTTGTATATTCCATTTCACTTAAGAAAACGTCTTTCGGAATATCTATGACCACTGGACCTGGTCTTCCACTTCTGGCTATTTGAAAAGCTTTTCTTATTTCAGATGCTAAATTCTTTTCATCCTTTATAATGCAACTATGCTTTGTAATAGATAATGTAATCCCCATAATATCTATTTCCTGAAATGAATCACGCCCAAGTAAATTTCGTGAAACCTGCCCAGTAATTACAACCATTGGAATTGAATCCATATAAGCCGTTGCAATTCCAGTGATGGTATTCGTTGCCCCCGGCCCTGATGTTACAAAGCAAACTCCAACCTTTCCTGTTGCTCTCGCATACCCATCTGCTGCATGAACTGCAGCTTGTTCATGTGCAGTTCTGATATGCGTAAAATACTGAACTTCATCATAGAGTGCATCATATAGTGGAATCACAGACCCACCAGGAAATCCAAAAATAATATTTGCATCCTGCTCTTTTAAACACTTAAGCACAATTTGAGCTCCATTGAGTAACATTTTTCCACCCTCTTTTCAATAATTTTTTTATATTTAATTCTATCCCTTAAATCATCTTCTTCGAAGCTGCAATATTAACGACTTCAGAAATATCGTTAAACTCCTCAATTTCATAAACATTTATAATCTTTCTAAGCTGCATCATTGCTTGTTCTATCCCTAAATTTGAGTATTCTTCTATTGTTATCCTTAAATTTGAATACCCACTAGTTTCACCTTCTGTCATTACTAGTCCTTTTATTTTGAATTCTTTTCTTCTTAAAGTATTTGTAACTCTTACTAAAGCATCAATACCATGTTCCACCTTTGCACTTATAGTTTTATACATTACAACTCCTCCTTTTTTTAGAAAATAAAAAAATCTTCCACCCCTATAAACATATTTAACTATGTTTATAGGGACGAAAGATTCGCGGTACCACCCTAGTTCGTAATTTACTATTATAAATTACCTCATTATTTTTGGTCAAAAGAAATAAAAAGATTAAAATACATTTCCTTAACCATAGCCCTATATCGGGGGCATCCGTCTTTGTTTACTCTATACAAAACTATACTTTCCTGTGATTGCTACGCAAAATATTATTTTTGCAATTTCTAGTCACAATAGTTTCAATTTCAACTAAGCAGCTCAAGAGTGATTATTATATACATATCAACACCAACTCTCAGCAAACGTTGGTTCTCTGTGGTTTTAAATGTTATATTTTTTCTCTTTCATCGCTTTATTTGTTATATTATTTTTTAGTATATATCTATTAAATCAATTTGTCAATATAAAAACATCTTCTTTTTCAATTTTCTGTTTTTAATTACTTTGACTACATATATTCTTATATTAATATTTCTTTAACTAGTTTTTTATTATTTCAGGGTTATAAATTTCGCACCGGTTTCTTCCAGATTCTTTAACATTAATAAGATTATCTATACCTAATCTGTCTAATATTTTTCACTGAAATTTATTTTAAGTTAGTAATTATAATAAATATATAAAATAAACCTTTATTATTCCTTAAAATCACATTTCACATAATTCTTATTATTGTGCTTGTACTATTATTGCTTATATAAAACAGTTATAATATATAGATATATTATATTTTATAAATAATTACATATTATATACACTTATTGCCAATATTTCAATAAAGGGAGAGATTTTAGTGATTACATTTATTAATAGTAAAGTACAAGAATATAACGCAATAGAGAAAGTATTTTCTGAAAATTCCAATACTGAAAAATTGTTTTGGCTAAATATTAAAAATCCTAGTGATAATGATTTTAAGTTTTTGAAAAATAAATTTAATTTTCATCATCTCACAATTGAAGACTGCATTAATAAAACTAAAAGGTGTAAAATAAATGACTATAATGATTATCATTTTTTAGTTATTGTCACATCTGATAGTCATGCTAATAATGCATTTTCGTATAATAACATATATGTATTCATATGTTCCAATTATATTATAACAATACATTATGGTGAAAATAGATCCGTAAAAAAGATTATGAACGATATAAACAATGGGTTAGATATTGTTTCTTATGGAAGTGATTTTGTTTTATATAATATTCTTGATGAAGCAATAGATCAATTATTTGTAGTAACCGATAAAGTTGAAGAAAAAATAAATATTTTAGAAGAAGAATCCATGAACAACCCTGTTCAAAGTACACTTAATAATATTATGAGAGTAAAAAAAAGTGTTATTAAGCTTCGAAGAGTTGTGTCGCCTTTGAGAGAAGTATTAAACACCCTTTTGAGGCATGATGATATTATAACTGAAAAACATAGAATATATTTCTCTGATATATATGACCATGTACTTCGAATTTATGACTTAATTGAATCTGACCATGAAATGGTTACATCTTGTTTAGAGCTTTATTCTTCACAATTATCTAATTCAATGAATAAAGTAATGAAGGTCTTAACTATAATCACTACTATTATGATGCCACTCACAATTATAACGGGAATTTATGGCATGAATTTTAGATTTATGCCCGAATTAAATGGTAAATATAGTTATTTCATTATTATATTTATAATGATTTTTATTTCTTTATGTCAAATTTTATATTTTAATAAGAAAAAATGGTTATAGTAGTTAATTATACGTAATAATAGTCAATATTGTTGATAAATATGATATGATATAATTTTAATATAAAAAATATAGATGAAATATGGAGGATTAATTAAACTTATGAAAAAAAAGAAAATTGCAATAATAATTTTACTATTTATAATCATTTTAAGTGTGAGTGGATTTTATAGTTATCTTTATTTTACCACACAAAAATGGACAAGTATTATATATCCTGGAGTTGAAATCGGTGATGTGGATATATCCGGAAAAACATTAGCGGAGGCCAAAGATTTAGTAACAGAAAAATATCAATCCACTATGTTAAAGAAAAATATAAGCATAAAAACTCCTCTGAAAACTTATTCATTGAATTATGCAAAAATAAATGCAGGATATAATATTGATGAGGTAATAAAAGAGGCTTTTGATTACGGTAAGGATTTAAATCTTTATGAAAGATATAACCTAATTAAAACCCCTGTAAATAAGCCCCTTAATTTGAAGTTCACCTATGACTCTAAACCACTACATGCTTTAATTTCAAAAATGGAAAAAGAAATTGATATGAAACCTATAAATGCAACTATTTCTAAAAGTGGCAGTAATTTTCTAGTTACCTCTGATAAACAAGGGTTTAAACTTATGACTGATAAACTAGAAAAAGAAATTCTAAATAAAATAAGCGGAGATATAAAATCTCAAGATATTCTTGTGGTAGCAGAGATTAAACCTATTTTGCCAACTATAACAAAAGAAAAACTTCAAACTGTTAATACAAGGCTTTCAAGTTTTTCTTCTAATTTTAGTACTTCTCCTGCTGGTAGATCCACAAATATAACGCTTGCAACAAATAGTATAAACGGAACACTTATAATGCCAGGAAAGAGCTTTAGTTTTAATGGTACAGTTGGTAAAAGGACGGCAGCGAAAGGCTATCAACCCGCCCCAGTTGATATTGGTACCAAAGTAAGTTCGGATTATGGTGGTGGGATATGTCAAGTATCTACTTCATTATATAACGCGGTGATTAGGTCAAACCTTGAATCTACTGAGAGGCATCATCATACCATACCTTCAAGTTATGTACCACTTGGAATGGATGCTACGGTAGATTGGGGTAATTTAGATTATAAATTTACCAATACTTTAAAATTTCCTGTATATATCGAAAGTAATGTACAAAATAAGATACTAACATTTAATGTTTACTCTAATTCAAGCTTAGACATTAAATCCTATAATCTGGTTAATGATATATATGCATCTGTTCAACCTGGTCCTGCTACATATATAAATGATTCTACCCTTCCTGTTGGTCAGGTTGTTCAGGAGCAATTTCCTTTGGTAGGATATAAAGTAAGATCTTTTAAAGATACTATTCAAAATGGTAAGATTATTAATCATAAACAAATTTCAGATGATCATTACCAGGTAGCGGCTGAAATAATTAGAATAGGAACAAAAGGTAAGTAGCATTAGGCTAAATCTGTTGAGGGAATATGTTGCAATGATAATTCCCTCTCCAAATCAGTCTCAATTTTAATAATAATATATGAGTTTACTTAACTTTCTTCTACTCTCGCAATAAATTCAACATTTTCTAGCTTGGCTAAAGCATCTTCTACTGATATATCATCTTTTACTTTAGCATAAAGAATTATTTCTTTATTTATATCTCCATCCCACTCAAAGTCAGTCATTATACTATTAATCCCTAAATATTCACCCATTTTATTTGCACTAGGATTAGAACCTCTATATGTATTAAGACCCTCTTCTGTTATCATTATTTCATAAATTTGTTCATTCTTTGACATTCGTTATTCCTCCTTACAATGTTTTTTAACATACTAACTATAATGTTCTACATAAATTCAAAAATATATTTATATTTCACTTATGCGCTCACTTTATTATAGACTACCACATATGAAAGTGATAGCCAAAATCCAACTTAAACTTTCATGACATAATATAATATAGTCCAAATAATATGTGATACATTTACAAATCCATAAAAAACTAAGCACACATTTATTAAAATATTTGACTGGTATAGTTGCTTTTCAGTAGCTTTTCTCATTCTTGTTTTTAGTAAAAAATGATAAAAGACATACCTACCACCTCTATTTAGAAGTATTGACCATGCCTATTAGATTTAAACCCATTTTACTTATTTTGTGTTTCTGTTGATTTAATAATATAAACATGTTATAGTGTAAAAAATATATAATGCTGTGGTACCGCGGACATCTTTTCGCCTCATAGTGAAAAGACTGTCTATTTTTTTGTCTTAAAAGAGTTCTTTAATCATTATCATAAAGAACCCTTTAATTTAATATAAAAAGGAGGAATATGTAATGGAGGGTAAAAACAAAAGAGAAACATTTTCAACAGGATTTGCAGTTTTTTTTGCAACATTGGGCTCAGCAGTAGGTTTAGGTAATATATGGCGATTTCCTTATTTAACGGGAGCTAATGGTGGAGGAGCTTTTCTCTTCGCATATCTTTTATGTGTTGCATTGGTTGGTATTCCCATTATGGCATGTGAATTTTACATAGGTAGAAAATCGAGAAAAAATGCAGTGGGCGCTTTTAAAGAATTAAAAGCTGCTAAAGGTTGGAAAATCATTGGATTTATGGGGGTGGCTTCAGCATTCTTAATTATGTTCTTCTACAGCTGTGTTGCTGGATGGGTTTATTCCTATGTTTTCAAGGCATTAAAAGGTGATTTTGCAGGAGTTACTGCTGCTACTGCCGGATCAAAATTCATGACAACTTTAGTTGGTCCAATACCTCCACTTGTATGGCAATTTATAGTTCTGGTCGTTGTTTCACTAATTTTAATCGCAGGGGTTAAAAATGGAATTGAAAGAATAACAAAAACCCTTATGCCGGTATTATTTATATTAATTATTATATGTGATGTTAGAGCATTAACACTTCCAGGTGCATCACAAGGATTAAATTTTTTATTCCATGTTGATTTTACGCAACTAACTGGGCCCGTTATATTAACTGCTCTAGGACTTGCATTTTTCAAAATGTCTCTAGGAATTGGAATAATGATAACTTATGGAAGTTATTTTACACACGATAATGATATGATAGCAACGTCTGCAAAGGTTGCTCTATCTGACTCACTAATTTCAATACTAGCAGGAATTGCAATATTCCCAGCTGTATTCTCTTTTGGTATGCAGCCTAGCGCAGGTCCTGGACTTTTATTTATGACAATACCACTTGTATTCTCAAAAATACCCTTTGGCAGTGTTCTTCTAGTGGCATTTTTCCTTTTAACTGCAATAGCCGCTACAACAGCAATGATGTCTATTGTTCAAGTTCCTGTTGCATATTTTACTGAAGAAAAAGGTATGGGTAGAAAAAAAGCAGTACTCCTTACAACTGGTATAATAATGGTGATTGGTATTTTTGCTACATTATCGGCTGATACCACAAGTGCCCTTGGTAATATTCATATATTAGGAAAAAAAGGATTTTTTGATTCCTTTGATTATCTATCTTCTAATATATTACTTCCAGTAGGTGGACTTATAACAGCAATTTACATTGGATACTTTGTTAAAAAAGAAGATTTTAAATTTGAGTTATCAAATCAAGGAACTTTAAACAATAATCTAGTGTTAAATGTTGTACATGTATTTATTAAATTTGTATCACCAGTTTTACTCATTATTGTTTTCTTAAATTCAATTGGAGTAATTCCATATTTATTTAAATTCTGGCACCTATAATTAGAATTAAATTTTCAATAAAAAGTATGTAAGTTAAATCTACCTCAACAATTGTTGAGGTAGATTTATTTTTTTGTGTATCGTTTACAATTTATTTATACAAACATTCGTTTATTTAGGTTTTTAATTAGATAATCATATAACTCTTTTGAGCTTTTCTGAGCCTTTATCTGTAATGTCTCATATTCTGTGATATATATTTCTCTCATTTCAATTACTATTTCTCCAGCATCATATCTTAAAGAATATTTATTCTCATTTTTTAAAACCTCAACTCCATAATCATTAAAAACTAATTCCATTTTTCTATCTCCTTATTTTAGTCTTATTTTGTTTTTAAAGTAGTACACGAGTGTATTCTTTCTCTTCATTTTCCCTCTTATCACTTACTGCTCCAACCATTATCTTCATAATATTCTCCCAAAGTTGAAACATTTCCAACTATTTGTCGATTTTATCTATTATAGAAATAATACCATCTTTTATTTAAAATATCTACCACTAATTCCTTATTATAATATTTTTTTACATTTATTTAAAACATTTATACTTTTTAATTAATAAGTTAAGTTTCAAGAGGCAATGTAAATATAAATGTGCTTCCTTTATTAACTTCACTTTCGCAGTAAATTGTTCCACCATGCGCTTCTACAATTCCTTTTGCTATAGATAACCCTATACCTGAACTTAAAAATTCTGTGTCATAAGCACTTATTTTAACAAACTTATCAAATATTTTCTCATGATATTCTCTAGGAATTCCCGTGCCATTGTCTTTAACAAAAACCTTCATTTTTTCTCCATTTATTATAGCGCCTATTACTATTTTTCCACCCGAATTCGTATATTTTAATGCATTAGAGACTAGATTATTAAGTACCCAGATTATCTTTTCTTTATCAACAACAACATTAGGTAATTCTTCTTTTATGCTATTATCTAAAATGATTCCTCTGTTTTTTGCTTGCATTGAATAATTTTTAACACAATCAAGTACAATTTTAGTTATAGAATATGACTTTATATCATATACTGCTTGGTTTGATTGTATTTTAGAAAGTTTTAGTAAATTACTCACTAGATCCGTAAGCTTTTCAGTCTCTTCTTTTATAGTATCTAAAAGTTCTTCCTGTTTTTCATTTATAACTCCTATATTTTTTTCAAGTAATAATCCTACACCCATCATAATTGAGGTAAGTGGAGTTTTAAATTCATGAGAAATCGTGGCTATAAAATCTGTACGTACTTTTTCTAATTCCTTATATTCAGTTATATTTTTTAAAAGCACCACTATAGCATTAATTTTATCCTCTTTATCATTAACTACTGTTACTAAAACATTGAAAAAATAAGTTCTATCATTTAAGTGAAAACTTATTATCTTTTCAGTATTAGTAACTTTATTGTCTACCACACAAAAAATATAATCATATAATTCCATATTTCTAATGGTCTCTAAATAATTACTATTGATTATATTTTGTTCTAATACGCCAAAGATATTTTCACCAGAGTTATTTAATAACTGAACTTTATAGCTAGCATCCAGAACTATTAATGGGTCTGTTATACTTTTTACAATTGCAATAGATTTATTTCTTTCTAAAAGCAACTTTCCAGTTGTGCTTTGCTCAAATTCATAAAGCCTACTTGTCATATTATTAAATTCCTTTGCTAGCATACCAATTTCATCTGCATTTATTATAGGTGCTTGCTTATTAATTTGTCCTTCTTTAACTGATTTTATAGTTTCCAGCAATAAATTTATAGGATTAAGAAATTTATTAGTATATATTAGTGATATTATTAAACCACTAATTGCGGCTATAGATGAAATAGCTAGTATAAAATATAAAACACTTAATGAATTACTTTTAGTAATATCTCTTCCATTAAACATAGCTTTTTCATTCAGCGTAGTTAAAGCCACTAAATCATCTTTAACTTTACCTACCAGTCTTGAAACTCGTAAATTATAAAACTCTATATTTTCAATATTCGTGTGTGTTTTTTTATAATCTTGAAGGTTTGTAAAAGACTTAAAAAGCAGAAAATAGTCATCGCTTAATTTATTAGTGATATTCTTCTCACCAATTTCAGTAATATTATTTTTTTCCATGTTGAACCATTTGTGAAACTGTTCATTACTATTATAAATAATATCTAGCGAACTTTTATTTTCAAATGCTATGTATTGTAGTATTGCTTTATCCTGAATGTCGATAGCATTAGTCATTTTAGTTGAAACATCAATACTTTTATAATTATTTGTCATTAAACCATCTATCTGTCCGCCTAATTTATATACATTAAAGCTTGAGATAAATCCAATCATTAATATAACTAAAACTAGTAACATATACATAGTTGTTATCTTACCTTTTAATGTTTTAATAGAGAACACCACCTTAAATTCGCCATATATTTTAATGAACAGGATCTGCAACCACGAGCACATCAATATATTTTGTATCCCTCATTATTGTTCTAACAATTGAGCCCCGTAGAATTTCATGAAATCTAGTTCTAGCAGATGGTCCGATTATTATCTGAGTTATATTATTATTCGTTGCAAATTCAATAATGGGCCTTTCACGATGTTTAGATTTTTCCACCTTAAGTTTTACACCAAGTTTTTCACATAACTTTTTTAATTCTTCTAGTTTCCTTGACTCTTCCTTTCCCAGATTATAAGATTTACTTACAGTTAGCACATAGAATTCTGCCTTTAGCCTCTTTGCCATTCTATAACCTCGTCTAATTAAATATTCTGCATTAAAATTAAGATTAACACATACTAAAATCTTCTCCTGAGCTCCAATTAATCCATCTACCCTCTTTTTATTCTTATATACTACAAGTTTTTCATCTACTTCATTTGCAACTTCTCTTAAAGTAAGCTCTCTTAATGCATTTAAATTACCTATTCTAAAAAAATGGTGCAGGGCATCATCAATTTTATCCTCTGAATAAACTTTTCCACCATTTATTCTCTCGCGAAGTGCATCAGGGGTTATATCTATAACTTCAATTTCATCAGCAATCTCAATAATTTTATCTGGTATGGTTTCTTTAACCTTAATTCCAGTCATCCTATTAACGTGATCATTTAGACTTTCTAAATGCTGAATGTTAACTGCTGTCATTACATTTATACCATTATCTAATATTTCTAAAACATCTTCAAAACGTTTCTTATTTTTAGAAGTAGGAATATTAGTGTGTGCTAATTCATCTATTACAACAAATTCTGGATTTCTTGCTATAACTCCCTCTAGATCAAGTTCTTTTAGTTTAAGTCCTTTATAATCTATTTCTTTTAACGGAAGAATTTCTAAGCTCCCTAACTGCTCTTCTGTTCCTTTTCTTCCATACGTTTCTATAAGCCCTACAATAATGTCTATGTTACCTTTTTTCATTTCGCTCGCATCATGCAACATTTGATAGCTTTTACCTACACCTGGAGCAGCTCCAATATATATTTTTAATTTACCTTTTGCTCCTTTTTCATAATCTTCCATATTACTACCACATCCTAAATATATTTTTAATTTTAATAGAATCCTTTATATAGTTAATTATAAACATTTCTTATTTAAATATGTGCATCATTAAATAATTCATAAATATTCTTGAACAATTTTGCATGATTAAATTTTTTCATGTTTTTATTTACTTCACTTATTAAATGATAAATTTCTTTATTATAAGGGTTTATTGCTAATAATGTTTTTAAAGTATTAAAAGCTTCTTCAAATTTTCCGTCCTCAATTAATCTTTTTGATTTTAAAATCAGAATAGTCTCTTCCTCTAGATACATAGAATCTTCATCTAAGCTTTCACTAGAAGTCAGTATTTCCTCTAAAATAGAACTCACTCTATCAGGAGTAAATGGTTTCTGAAGGTAAACTACAGCTCCAAGTTTTGTACAATCAACCGCATTTTTCACTGTGGCATATGCAGTCATTATGATTACAGGACATTTAACTCCCATCTCTCTAATTATTTTTAAAACCTCTGTTCCATTCATTTCCGGCATTCTAATATCTAAAAAAATTATATCTATACTATGTTTCTCTTCCTTAACAATATTTATAGCTGATTTACCAGATTCAGCAGTAAGAACCTTATAACCCTTTAGTTCAAGGCATGTGGTTAATAACATTCTTATATTTTTTGTATCGTCTACTACCAAAACTTTTTTCATATTTTCCTCCTATCTTTTTTAATACTCTTTAACTATCTCTTTAATAAACTTCATTGTTTATATAAATATCAGCCTATTCTAAAACAACTATACTAATTAAAGCCAGACTGTTTAGTACATCAGCCTGGCTTTCTAAGTGCTCTAAATACCAACACTTACAGTATATATCATAAATTTATTTTTTTAAAGTTTACCTTTGCTTTTTAGTATATTTGCTATCTCAAGATTAACATTTAATACATTTACTCTTGGTTCCCCAAAAATACCTAAGGTTCTTCCTTCCGTATTTTTTGTTATAATATTATTTAAATCGTCTGAACTGATATTAGTCGCTTTTGAAACTGCAGATATCTGTATTTGGGCCGCTTTTGGACTAATATTAGGATCTAATCCTGAAGCAGAACTTGTTAATAAATCAGTAGGTATATCTCCAGCTTTTAAACCAGGATGACTTTTTAAAAAATCAGCCATATCCTTTTTTACTCTATCCATTAAAACAGGATTTGATGGACCGAGATTTTGGGATCCAGAAGTTACCCCAGCATAAGCAACATCACCTTTACTATCAGCTAATACATCTGCTTTTGTGTAGGTGTTATAATTAGAACTTGAAACTCTTCCAATAAAAAATCTTTTATCAGTAAAGCTCTGCCCTATAAGCTGTGAACCAACTTCTTTCCCACCAAGGCTAACCATACTTCCATTAGCCTTATTATTGAATAACACTTGACTTATTCCAGTCATAGCAAGAGGATATATTAAACCACATAAAACAAGCATAACCACACTTAATAATACTGATCTTTTTAGCATCTCTTTCATTTCTATCTCTCCTCATATAAAGCCTAAGATTAACCTAGGTTTAGAATTCTAAGTAATGGTGTAACTGCTAAATCCAATATTTTAATTCCTATAAAGGGAGCAATAAGTCCGCCTAAGCCATAAATCAAAAGGTTCCTTCGAAGCAAAGCTTCTGATTTCATTGGTGTATATTTTACGCCCTTCATTGCAATAGGAATTAAAGCTGGAATTATTATAGCATTGAATATTAAAGCAGATAGTATGGCACTGTGTGGTGTCGATAACCCCATAACATTAAGTACATTCATTCTTGGTATACCAACCGCAAACATAGCAGGGATTATTGCAAAATATTTTGCTACATCGTTTGCTATACTAAAAGTAGTTAACGCACCTCTTGTTATAAGCAGTTGTTTACCAATTTCGACAACCTCTAATATTTTTGTAGGATCTGAATCAAGGTCTACCATATTTGCAGCTTCTTTTGCTGCTGTAGTTCCACTATTCATTGCAATACCTACATCTGCCATAGCTAGTGCTGGTGCATCATTTGTTCCGTCCCCTGTCATAGCAACAAGCTTACCTAAATTCTGTTCCTTTTTAATTACTGCAATTTTATCCTCAGGCTTACATTCTGCTACAAAATCATCCACGCCAGCTTCCCTTGCTATAGTTGCTGCAGTAAGAGGATTATCTCCAGTACACATAATAGTTTTAATTCCCATTTCTCGAAGTCTTGCAAATCTTGCTGTCAGGCCGGGTTTAACAGTATCCTTTAAGTAAATAACACCAAATATTTCATTACCTACACATACAGTAAGTGGTGTACCACCGGCTTTGGCAACTCTTATTACCGCAGCTTCTAAATCTGTGGGAGCTTTTCCATCTATTGCCTCTATATATTTAATTATAGAGTCTGAGGCACCCTTTCTAATCTTAACTCCATTTACGAGGTCCATACCACTCATTCTTGTTTGAGCAGTAAACTCTATAAATTCAGCCTCATTATAATCAGTTTCATTAATTGATACTCCTTGTTTTTTTGCAAGCTGAATTACTGACTTACCTTCTGGAGTTGTATCTTTTATTGACGAGATTAAAGCTTGCATCCTAAGGTCTTCCAATGTATGTTTTCCCACTGGTATAAATTCTGCCGCAAGTCTATTACCATAAGTTATTGTTCCAGTTTTATCAAGAATCATTGTATCTACATCTCCACAAGCCTCGACTGCTTTACCAGACATTGCGATTACGTTAAATCTTGTTACTCTATCCATTCCAGCTATTCCAATTGCAGAAAGAAGTCCTCCAATAGTTGTAGGAATCAAACATACTAAGAGTGCTATAAGAGTAGATACCTGCAACGTAACTTTAGAATAAGTAGCCATTGGATATAAAGTTACTATAACAATTAAAAATATTAGGGTTAAAGCTACAAGTAATGTACTTAATGCAATTTCGTTTGGCGTCTTTTTCCTTGAAGCACCTTCAACCAGTTTAATCATCTTATCTAAAAAGGATTCTCCAGGGGTCACTGTTATTTCCACTTTAAGCCAGTCACTGACAACTTTCGTTCCTCCTGTTACT